>ERZ1669249.114-NODE-114-length-46361-cov-6.444737_pt1 | contig 46361 bp, 52 predicted proteins | sample MGYA00579293_ERZ1669249 | MGnify/ENA primary metagenome ERZ1669249 (study PRJEB41166, sample SAMN08046057) | hot springs metagenome | biome: hot spring; feature: neutral hot spring; material: thermophilic sediment; isolation source: thermophilic sediment from... | reverse complement strand
GACTGTAGGTGCTGGTGTGGTTACCAAAATCCTTGATTGAGGTGTAGAAAGATGGAGGAGCTTATACGAATAAAGCTAAGATCTTACGATCATAGGCTTCTTGATCAGTCTGTAAAGCAGATCATAGATACTGTCAAAAGGACCGGCGGTATGGTTAAGGGTCCTATACCCCTTCCCACGGTGAAGAAAAGGTGGGTAGTGCTTCGCTCTCCACACAAATTTGACCAATCAAGAGAACACTTTGAGATAAGGGAACACAGGAGGATAATAGACATCACAAGGATAACTCCCCAAACAGTAGAATCCCTCATGAGCATAAACTTACCTGCTGGTGTAGATGTAGAACTAAAGATGAGGAGTTGATATCATGGCTATTGGTTTGATGGGAAAAAAGTTAGGTATGACAAGGGTATTTCTCAAAGACGGGACCACGCTACCCGTTACCGTAATAGAGGTGCCACCTCATGTGGTGGTTGCCATAAGAACTCCCGAGAAGGAAGGATACTCCGCTATTCAATTGGGTGCTTTCCCTGCAAAGGAGAAGCACTTAACTAAGCCAGAGATAGGTCATCTGCAAAAAGCTGGTGTAAAGCTTCTAAGAGTGCTCAAGGAGTTTAGGGTAGATTCAGTAGAAGGTTATCAAGTAGGTCAGGAAATACGTGTTGAAGATGTCTTCTCTCCTGGTGAGTTGGTAGATGTAATAGGCATCAGTAAAGGAAGAGGTTTTGCTGGAACTATGAAAAGATGGGACTTTGGTGGTTTTCCCGCATCTCACGGTCATAGGTATCACAGGGCGGTGGGTTCTATAGGAAACAGGTCAGACCCAGGAAGAGTGTGGAAAGGTAAAAGGATGGCAGGACACTATGGTGCTGAAAAGGTGAGGGTGCAGGCACTTTTTGTGGTGGATGTATTGCCTGAAAAGAACATTCTTTTGGTAAAAGGTTCTGTACCTGGTCCTACAGGTGGCCGTGTAATCGTAGAAAAAAGCAGTATATCCTATAGAAAGTCTCAAAAACTCAAACTTAACAGGTTAAAGCACATAGTGGAAAATCTCGTAAAAGAAGGAGTACGAACATGAAAGTGGGAGATGTGGAACTAAGAGATGACATTTTTAATGTTGAGGTAAAGAAGCACGTACTTTGGGAAGTGGTAAAGTGGCAACTGGCATCAAGAAGACAGGGAACTCACAGCACAAAAACCAGAGGTGAAGTTGCATATAGTGGAAGAAAAATACTACCACAAAAGGGTACAGGAAACGCAAGACACGGGGATAGAGGAGCAAATATATTTGTAGGTGGTGGTGTAGCTCACGGTCCTAAACCTAGAGATTACTATTACAGCTTACCCAAAAAAGTTAGAAAGTTAGGACTAAAGATGGCACTCTCATCAAAGGCACAAGAGGGTAAAATTCTTATATTTGATAGTATTAACATAGGTGAAGTACCCAAGACAAAGAAAGCTCTTGAGTTTCTACAAAACATGGGAATAAAAGACTCAAAGGTGCTTATAGTTATTCCAGAAAAGGATCAAGTAGTGATGAAATCCTTCAGAAACCTTCAAACGGTAAAGGTGCTTCCCGTGGAAGGTTTGAACGTTTATGATATACTTTGGGCAGATGTTTTAGCTCTTCATAAAGAAGCCATAGAAAAAATATACGAGAGGTTATCCGCATGAGAAGGCCTGAAGAGATAATAATAAGACCCATCATAACAGAAAAGAGTAACAGGCTAATGGAGGAGTATAAAAAGTACACCTTTGAAGTTGCCCTTGACGCCACAAAGCACGAAATAAAGTATGCGGTGGAACAGTTATTTAAAGTACCTGTCCTGAAGGTAAATACCATGATAGTAAAGCCTAAGAAGAAAAGGGTATTGGGCAAATTTAGAAAGTACGGCTACACGCGCGCCTACAAAAAAGCTATAGTTACCATTCCTCCTGATAAGGAGATAGATTTACTAAACTTGTGAGGTTAAACCTATGGGTGTGAGAAAGTTAAAACCGGTTACTAATGGTCAAAGACATGCGGTTCTTTATGACTTTAAGGAGATAACAAAGAAAGAGCCAGAGAAGTCTCTTTTAGTTCATTGGCACAGGGCAAAGGGAAGATCCCGTCAGCAAGGTAAAATAACCTCGCGCTCAAGAGGAGGAGGACACAAAAAAAGATACAGGCTCATAGACTTCAAAAGGGACAAGAGCTTAGTTCCTGCAAAAGTAGTCGCTATAGAGTACGATCCTTATAGATCTGCAAGAATAGCCCTCCTTCACTACGCTGATGGTGAAAAGAGATACATACTTTGGCCAGAAGGTCTTGAAGTAGGTAGCACGGTAATGTCCATATCCTATGAGGATGCGGAGAAAGGCAAGGAGCTTCCAGAGATAAAGGTAGGCAACGCCATGCCCCTCAAGTACATACCCGTGGGTACCATAGTGCACAACGTGGAGCTACATCCAGGAAAAGGAGGACAGATAGCAAGAGCTGCAGGTATGTCAGCACAGGTTCTTGGTAAAGTAGATGATTATGTACAGCTCAGGCTACCTTCGGGAGAGATTAGGTTAGTGCATCAAAGATGCATGGCAACCATTGGTAGAGTAGGGCTTGCAGAACACGAGCTTGTAAAGTATGGAAAGGCTGGACGCTACAGATGGCTCGGCTGGAGACCCCACACAAGAGGTACCGCTATGAATCCTGTAGACCACCCTCACGGTGGTGGTGAAGGAAAAACCAAAGGTAAGCATCCAGAATCTCCTTGGGGTTGGAAGACCAAAGGATACAAGACTAGAAGAGGTAAAAAATACTCAGACAAGTTTATAATCGCTAGAAGGAAAGGAGGAAGCCAAGAATGAGCTTTAGAGGTGCGTGGAACAAAAGAAATAAGCTAATAGAAGATCTGGATCAGTTTCTAAAGCTGTACAAGAAGACTCAAAGGATATACAAACAGGTGAGAAAGGTACAACACACAGAAAGCCTGTTCCAAAAAGCCCTTGAAAAGTACAAAAAAGTCTGGGAAGAGTATAGAGCAATAGTCAACAAAAAAGCTTGGGTGGATCCAAAGCTGTGGAAGAGGATCAGGCTTATGAACCAAACGGGAGAGAGGAAAGTGGTAAGAACCTACAGCAGAGATACCACCATAATTCCCGAATTTGTGGGACACACTATAGCGGTACACAACGGAAAGACCTTTGTACCCGTTTATATAACTTCCGATATGGTAGGGCACAAGCTGGGTGAGTTTGCACCCACAAGAACCTTTAAGGGCCACCCAGATAAATCTGCAAAAGTAGCCAAAAAGAAGTGAGGTAAGGAACATGGAAGTTAGAGCGGTTTTAAGATATGCGAGGATTTCACCAACGAAGGTGAGACAAGTTTTAAGAGTAATACAAGGACAAAGTGCTGGAACTGCTCTTTATCAGTTAAAGGTTATTCCAAAGAAAAGTGCAAGAATCGTTGAAGGTGTACTAAAAAGTGCTTTAGCCAACGCAGAACAGCACGGACTTGATATAGAAAAGGTATATATAAAGAAAGCGGTAGCGGATGAAGGTCCCATGTACAAAAAGTGGATGCCAAGGGCACACGGAAGAGCTACCATGATAAGAAAAAGGACATCTCACATAACAATAGTGTTAGAAGAGAGAAAGGAGGAGCAATAAATGGGTCAGAAAACACATCCTATAGGCTTTAGGATAGGTGTAATAAAGGATTGGAATTCCAAATGGTTTGCTGATAAGAGGGATTACACTAAACTTCTTCACGAAGACTTAAAGATAAAGGATTACATAAAGAAGAGATATGCTTCTGCTGGAGTTTCCAAAGTGGTTATAGAGAGAGCTGCAGAAAAGGTAAAAGTCAGGATATTTGCTGCAAGGCCAGGTATCATAATAGGAAGGAAGGGAGCGGAAGTAGAACAGCTAAAGAAAGACATAGAAAAAATAGCTGTTGGGAAAGAAGTGACCATAACCGTTGATGAGGTAAGAGTACCAGAGCTTGATGCCCAGCTTGTGGCGGAAGAAATAGCCCTTCAGATAGAGAGACGTGTATCCCATAGAAGAGCCATGAAAAGAGCTATAGATAACGCTTTCAAGGCAGGCGCAAAAGGTGTAAAAGTTCAGGTAAAGGGTAGGATAGGTGGTGCAGAACTGGCAAGAGCGGAATGGTTTTTGGTGGGAAGGATGCCTTTGCAAACTCTCAGAGCGGATATAGATTACGGTTTTGCAGTTGCTCAAACCAAGTACGGAGTTTTGGGTGTAAAGGTGTGGATATACAAAGGTGATATACTAAAAGGCGGTAAAGAGGAGATAATAAAGAAAATAGAAGAGGACCTTAAAAAAGCAGAAAAGGAGGTATAAGAGATGTCTTTTTTAGCTCCAAAAAAGACCAAATTCAGGAAATCTCAGAGAGGAACACTAAAAGGTAAAGCTTTTAGAGGAAACAGGCTTGCTTTTGGTGAGTATGGCATACAGGCTTTAGAAGCCCATTGGCTAACTCAGAGACAAATAGAGGCTGCTAGAATAGCCCTTGTGCGTGCCCTCAGAAAAGGAGCTAAAGTGTGGATAAATATATTTCCGGATAAGCCCTATACTAGAAAGCCCAATGAGGTAAGAATGGGTGGTGGAAAGGGTGATCCAGAAGGCTTTGTGGCGGTAGTAAAGCCCGGAAGGATACTCTTTGAGTTTTCTGGTGTGCCCGAAAGCGTGGCGGAAGAAGCTTATAAGTTGGTTTCTGCCAAACTACCTATAAAGGTAAGGCTTGTAAAAGCAGGAGGTATGACAGTATGAAGGCAGATGAACTCAGAAAGTTGAGCATACAGGATCTTAGAAAAAAGGAAGAAGAACTAAGGAGAGAACTTTTGAGGCTTAGGTTTAAGAAAAAGGTAGAAGGTTTGCCCAACGTAATGGCTATAAGAAATACAAGAAGAGAGTTAGCCAGAGTTCTTACCATAATAAGAGAAAAGGAGTTGAGAGGTGAAGGCTGATGGGTAAAAGGAAAGAGTTTGTGGGTGTAGTTGTTAGCGATAAGATGCAAAAAACGGTAGTAGTTAGAGTAGACAGAAAAGTGCCCCATCCTCTGTACAAAAAGCACATAATAAAGAGCAAAAAGTACCATGCACATGATCCTAACAACGAATGTAGGGTGGGAGATATAGTGCTTATAAGGGAGACAAGACCTCTGTCTAAAACAAAAAGATGGGTAGTAGTGAGGATACTCCAAAGAGCAAGGTCACCAGAAGAAAACCAAGGCGTATCACTGGAGGAAAACCCAAGCTAAGATTATGTACGCTCTAATCCAAAAACATAAAACCTTAGTAGCATTTATAGTTGTCTTAGCATCAGGCTCTTTCCTTCTTTGGCTTTTTTTTACTGGGAGTATTAGGGATATCACTTCTGTAGGTAAAAAGTGCGTAGCGGAGGTAAATGGTAGCTGTATAACTTTAAGAGAATACAGAAGGGAGCTTTTAAGGTTCTCTAACATACAGAACAAAGAGCTTGAGGAAATTATAAAAAAGCAGGTAATTGATAACCTTATTACACAAGAACTTCTTTATCAAAAGGCTAAGTCCTTGGGATATTACGCTTCAGATGAAGAGGTCATAAGTGTCATAAAAAGCGACCCAACCTTTCAAGAAGGAGGTAGCTTTAGTGCCTCTAAGTATAAGGAGCTACTTTTAAGGCTTGGACTTGTTCCGGAAGAGTACGAAGATTACATAAGGAGAATGTTAACGATACAGAAGCTACTCGCATTGATCTTTAACGGCGTCTACATTTCTGACAAAGAAAAAGAGATTAATTTGGCGGTTCAATCCACATTGCTATCTGGTAGGCTTTACATACTCACACCTTCTGATGTGGAGCTTTCTTATACCCCAACGCAAGAGGAGATGTTAAGTTTTTATGAGAAAAATAAAGAGCTTTTTAAAAAGCCAGAAACCAAGATAATAAGAGTTTGGAAGGAAAAGGATAAAGGAAAAATAGAAGAGCTCTACAAATCTATAAAGGAAGGTAAGATACCTCAAGGCTACGCTGAGTATATGCTTCCCAATGATCAGAGCAAACTGCCCGAAGTCATAAACTCTGAAGTTCAAAGGCTGAGTGAAAAGAATCGCATTTCTGTCTCCAAGTCAGGAGATGAGTATGTACTCATATACCTTTACAAGATTGAGCCTCCCGGTGTGAAAAGCTTTGATGAGGTAAAGGACCAGATAAAGTCTATACTGATAGAGCGCAAAAAGTTATCAGCACTAAAGGAAAAGGCACAGGAAGTGTATAAGTTGCTCTCAGAGGGTAAAGAGGTCAGTACCAAGTATTTGAGTTTTAGTGATACACCTGCAAACCAAATTATGAGTGTAGCAAAGATAAAGCAAGATGAGATAGTGCGCTTTTTGCTATCAAAAGAGAAGGTATTTGGTCCCTACGAGTTGGCTCAAGGTTATGGTGTTTTTTTTATAACGGATAGAAAGAGAAAGGCTATGAAGGAGGATGAAGCAAAAAAACTAACACAGGACATATTAAACATGAAGTCAGATACCATGGTAAACTATCTTATAGAGCATCTTATGAAGAAGAGTAAAATAAAGGTAAACGAAGAAGTAATAAAAGGAGGAGTCTGATGGGTATGTGGAGAACCGCTATAACTCAGCATGTGGGACACGAAACTTACATAAGAGGCTACAGACTGCTTGATCTTGTAGGCAATCTTTCTTTTGCGCAAGCGATTTATCTCATACTAAAGGGCGAGCTTCCAACAGAAAGAGAAAGCAAAATGATGGAAGCCATGCTTGTTTCCGTGATAGACCACGGTATAGCTCCACCTTCTGCTATAGCTGCAAGAGCGGTTGCATCGGGTGGCAACTCTTTGAATGTGGGGGTGGCGGCAGGCGTACTAGCTTTTGGTTCTGCTCACGGTGGTGCTTTAGAGGATGCCATGAAGTTTATACAGGAAGGTGTAGCAAGTGGAAAAAGTGTTGAAGAGATAGTCAGCGAATACCTTTCTGCCAAAAAACCCATACCAGGTTACGGACACAGGTACTATAAAGACTTTGACCCAAGGACCAAAAGGCTTATGGACATTGCAAAAACTTTGGAATTTTATGGAAAGCACTGCGAATTTGCTCAAGCGGTAGAGGAAGAGATAGCAAAACAGAAAGGCAAAAAACTTGTTCTTAACGTAGACGGAGCTATAGCTGCAATTGCATCAGAAATGGGCTTTGATTGGAGGTTGGGGAAAGGATTCTTCATAATAGGTAGAGTTCCAGGGCTTGTGGCACACGTTTATGAAGAACTAACTACGGAAAAGCCCTTTTCTAAAAGGCTTGATGAGGAGAAAGATGTGGAATATACAGGACTACCTCCAAGGGAACTACCACCAGATATGAAGAAAATTTAGGATGCAAGAATTTGTATCAAAGATATACAAAGGCTTTATTATATTAGCCTTTAATATAACCATAATCGTGCTTATTATAGGCTTGTTTGTGGGTATTTTTAGAACCATATCGGAAATAGGTTTAACTGTTACAGAAGCAACTGTCAGACTTGGCTTTAAGGAACTTGTTACCAATGTGCTCTCTCTTATAGTGGTGCTTGAACTCATAAGGGCTTTTATAGACTTTTTTGAACACGAAAGGGTAAGGGTAGAAATTCTTTTAGAGGTGCTTATAGCCTTTATCATAAGGGAATTTATGCTTCACCTTTTTGAGGGTACGATGTCTGGTGCGGATGTATTCTTTTGGTCCTTGGGTATAGCCTTTCTTATAGCTGCCAGGTTTATAAGCTTCTTTTACAAGGTGGTAAAATCTTAATATGCTTCTTCTTCAACACGTATAACCACAGGCTCTCCCATTATGACGGGGAGTTTTTTAATCTCTTTTATAGCCTTTTGCATACTACTTTCGTAAGCTTTGTGCGTGAGTATAACAAGAGGAACTACAGGTTCACCTTCTTTACCTGCCATCTTACAAACCTTCTCCTTTTGAAGAACACTAGCTATGCTTATGTTATAATCCGCCAAAACCCTGGAAACACTTGCCAATACACCCGGTCTATCAGGCACATCAAACCTCATGTAATACCTGCTGTAAAAGTCCTTGCTCAGGTGTAGAGCTTGGTCTTCCCACTCAAACTGATCTCTATCTTTTGTACAAAAGAGGAGTTTTTTGGCTATATCCACTATATCAGAAACTACCGCAGAAGCGGTAGGCTGACTACCAGCACCCCTACCGTAGAACATGGTTTTGCCAACAAAATCACCTTCCACCATTATGGCATTATAAACATCAGAAACCTTGGCAAGAGCATCCTCTGACCTTATAAAAGTAGGATGGACCCTAACTTCTATGCTTCTATCCCCTCCTTTTGATATGGCAAGAAGCTTTAGAGTGTACCCCAGCTCTTTTCCAAGTTCCAGATCAAGCAGATCAAGATTTCTTATGCCTTCTACATAAACCTCCTCAAAAGGCACATACCTACCAAAAGCTATCATGGAAAGTATGCATATCTTGTGAGCAGAATCCCAACCGTCTATATCTAATGAAGGATCTGCCTCTGCATAACCTTGTTTTTGAGCAAGCTCAAGAGCATGTGTAAAGTCCACCCTTTCTTCTAGCATTTTTGTGAGAATATAGTTAGTAGTTCCGTTGAGGATACCATAAATGGCTCTTATTCTGTTGCCTACAAGACCTTCCTTTAGAGCTTTAACTATAGGAATACCCCCACCCACAGATGCCTCAAAGCCTATGTGCAAACCCCTTTCTTTAGCTTTCCTGAAGATCTCAAGACCATCTTCTGCAAGTAAGCGCTTGTTAGCGGTAATTACGTGTTTGTTCTCTTCAAGAGCTTCAAGTATAAGGTTTTTAGCAAAATCTTTACCACCTACAAGTTCAACGACTATATCGCTCTCTTTTATAACTTCCCTATAGTCGTAGGTTCTGAGATGAGTAGGTATCTCTATTTCCCTTTTTCTTTCCCAATCTTTGTCCGCAACCTTTGTCAGGATAAGCTCTATACCCGTCTTTTTCTTTATTATGTGAGAGTTTTCTAGCAATAGTTTTACCGTGCCTGTGCCTACAACACCACAGCCTACTATGCCTACTCTTACCTGCACATGTTTATTATAACTCAGCAATTACTACAGTGTGCTTGTTTTGCTTCTCTTGCTTTCTTTGCAGTCTCTGGGTCATAAGCTTTGCCCTGCCAAAGCATCTTGTAGACAACTTCGTAAGTGCTTTCCGCAAGGTCGGTAAGATCCTTAAAGAGCTTTTTGAAACCTTCGCTTCTGTGAGATTCCTCATGATCCTCTAAGCTTCTCCAGAAGGTGACTATAAGCACCTCTCTATCTTTTAGGGGATGTTCTGTTGTTTGACCAGCGGTGGAGCCTTCAAGAGAAACTCCACCCGTATTGAGAAGCACAAAGCCTCCATAGAATCCCGTATCCGAGTGATAGGTTTTTACATGCTCACAAAGATAAGCAACCCTTTCCATAACGTCGTCTAAGGTAACACCTTCTTTTAGCACCACGTAATTTATATTAACTATGGCATCTTCCGGAACATCTATTATCATGTTTCCCATAAACATGGCTAAAACCTCCTTCAACTTTTAAATGTATAAGAATATTCTAATACGTCAATAGACCCATGAGACTGTTTGAAAAATCTTAGAACATAGCTGTGATTACCCTAAGCTGTCTTTTGGAGTTTGAATATTCCTTTTTTGGGAGATCTTTTGCAAGAGACTTCTCTCCCTTGAGAAGCGTTTTAGGCTCGGGGGACTGATATAGCAAACATGGTTAGCTCTTTTCAGAGTGAAGGGGCTACCAAGGTTTTGAAAAAAAGGCTTTGGGATTTTTTAAAGGCTCTGCCTTTAAAGCTTATCCTTATCTATGAGTTCCTTTACTACTCGTATGGCATCTTGTATATTTATATCAGTTTTCTCGCCTGTGTGTCTGTTTTGAAGCTCAACCTTACCTTCTTTAACCTTTCTACCTACTACAAGTCTATAGGGAAATCCGCATAGGTCCGCATCTGCAAACTTAAAGCCAGCACTTGCTTCTCTGTCATCATATATGACATCTAAGCCTACTTCCTGAGCCATCAGGTAGAGTTTTTCTGCTACCTCCTTTTGTTCCTGATCAGAGGGGTTTAGGCATATGATGTCAAGCTCAAAGGGGGCAACCACTGTGGGCCACTTTATACCAAGGTGGTCGTGATACTGCTCCACTATAGCGGACATGCACCGTGAGATACCTATGCCGTAACATCCCATAAATATAGGTTTGTCCTCACCTTGCTGATCCTTGTAGTATGCCTTCATGGGCACAGAGTAGCGAGTGCCAAGTAAGAATATGTGTCCTATCTCTAAACCTCTACTGACCTTTAGAGGAGATGCGCACTTGGGGCATGGGTCTCCTTCAACAACTTGTGCCAAGTCAAGGAAATCACCATAAGAAAAATCCCTTTCAGGGTTAGCATTTACATAGTGGTAATCCGGTTCATTAAAGGCAATCACCGCGTTCTTTATACCAAAGGTGGAATTATCCCACAGGATTTTCACATCAGCAGGTACATTAAAGGGACCAATAAAGCCTTTCTGTGTTCCAAAAAGTTTGTAGACCTCCTCATCAGTGGCAAGCCTGAAGTTTTCTGTGCCAAGAGCTTCTGCGAGTTTGTTCTCATCTACTTCCCTATCTCCCCTTATCATAACCATCACTGGCTTGTCCTCAACCATGTAGAGTACCGCTTTTAGTATTTTGCTTTTTGGCACTTTTAAAAACTGGGAGAGTTCCTCTATGGTTTCCGTGTTGGGTGTATATACCTTTTCTAAGGGCTTTTCTTCTTCTTGATCCTGCTTTCCAAGGGGGAGCTTTACTATCTCCGCATTAGCAGAATAGCCACAACTTGGGCAGTAGGCTACCTTTGCCTCTCCGTAGTCTGTGAGGATCACAAACTCGTGGGAACTTATACCTCCTATGGCTCCCACACTTGCCTCTACCATTAGGGTGTTTAACCTTAGCTTTTTAAAAATTCTCTCGTAAGCGAATCTCATAGTTTGGTAGGACATCATTGCAGAAAACTCATCTGTATCAAAGGAATAAGCGTCTTTCATGATAAACTCTCTTCCACGTATAAGTCCAAAGCGAGGTCTCTTTTCGTCCCTGAACTTTACCTGTATCTGGTAGAGTATGAAGGGTAGCTGTCTGTAAGAATTCACAAAGCTTCTGACCAAATCCGTTATCTCTTCTTCGTGGGTGGGTCCAAGGCAGTACTCTCTACCATGTCTGTCCTTTAGAGTAAAAAGCTCTCTTCCATAAAGGTCCCACCTTCCCGTCTCTTTCCAAAGCTCCGCAGGGTTGAGGACTGTGAGCAGGACTTCCTGTGCACCGCTTCTTTCCATCTCTTTCCTTATGATGTTTTCTATCTTTTTCAGAACTCTATAGCCGGGGGGTGTAAAGGCGTAAATGCCAGAAGCGACCTGCTTTATAAAGCCACCTTTTAGTAAATATTTGTGTGAAGGTGCTTCCGCATCTGCAGGATCATCTTTTGAAGTGTACCAAAAGTAAAGGCTCCACCGCATGCATGTTTTATTATACCAGAACTTAGTTTATAATCTTCTCAGATGATCAGAGCCTTCGTAGGTTTTTTTACTACAAAGAAATTGTATGAACACGTAGAAAAGTTAGAAAAGCAAACGGAAAGCTTTATAAAGGGCAAATGGGTAGAACCCCAAAACCTTCACATGACCTTTCAGTTTTTGGGCTATATAGAGGAAGAAAAGCTGGTGGATGTCATAAAAAACATACAAACCTTAGCAAACAGATACAAACCCATACATGTAAAGTACAGAGCTTTGGGAGTTTTCCCTTCTGTTGATAAGGCAAGGGTTTTGTGGATAGGCGTTTCAGAGGGTAGTAAGCAGTTGATAGATCTTGCCAAAGAGGTGGTAAGAGCCAACAGAAGGTCAGGTATAAGAGATGAGGGCAAACCTTTTTATCCTCATGTAACCATATGCAGGATAAAAGAATTTGATAGAAAAAGGCTCAAGGACCTTCTAAAACGCTATGAAAACACAAACTTTGGAGAGGAAGTTTTAGATCGCATAGCTCTAATTAAAAGCTCGCTGACTTCTATAGGTCCCATATACACTGTTCTGGAGGAGTTTTACTTCCATGGATAAGCTCACCTACAAATCCGCTGGTGTAGATATTCAAAAGGCTGAAGAGTTTGTGGATTACATAAAACAGAAAGTAAAGCATCTTTCACAGGGTGTCCTACTTTGGGGAAGTTTTGCAAGTGGATTGGAAATAAGGGGATACAAAAATCCCGTGATCATGATGTCCACAGATGGTGTAGGGACAAAGTTAAAGATAGCACAGGCGGTAGGCATTCATCACACTATAGGTATAGACCTTGTTGCCATGAATGTGAATGATGTTATCACATCAGGCGCTAAACCCATTGCCTTTTTGGACTACATAGCCACTGGAAGGATAGAGCTCAATGTTTTGAAGAAGGTTATTGACAGTATAATTGAGGGTTGTAAAATAGCAAACGTACCTTTGGTAGGTGGGGAAACCGCAGAAATGCCGGACTTTTATCCTGATGGAGTTTATGACCTTGCGGGTTTCTGCTTGGGGGTGTGTGAGAAAGATGAGCTTATAACGGGTAAGGACATAAAAGAAGGAGATGTTTTAGTGGGCTTTGCATCTTCTGGTTTTCACTCTAATGGCTACTCTCTCATAAGAAAGGTCTTGGAACTTAAAAGAGTCAGCTACACAGACAAAGTGGATGGCAAGTATGTTTATGAATTACTTCTTGAGCCTACCCGTATATACGTACAGGAAATTGAAAAACTAAGAGGAAAGATCAAGATCAAGGGTATGGCGCACATAACAGGAGGTGGTATAAAGGGCAACCTGATAAGAATTCTGCCAGAGGGCAAAAGGGCGGTGGTGGAAAAGAAACTCATACCCAAAAACTATGTTTTTGATTGGATAAGGAAGCTGGGAGATATAGAAGAAGATGAAATGTATAGGACCTTCAATATGGGGCTTGGTTTTGTGCTGGTAGTAGAAGAAAAGGAAGTTCATAGAGTGAAAGAACTTGTTGAATCTGCTTTTGTATGTGGATATATAGAGGAGGGCAAGAGAGATGTCCTACTTGTTTAGAAAGGCATTTTTGATAAGCGCGCTTTTTGCCAGCTTTTCTTTTGGTCAAGTCATACAAAAGGTGGAAATATCTGGAGCTAAGTATGTGCCCGATGAAGTCATAAGAGCTCTAATAAAGGCAAGGGAAGGTATCACCTACACACCTGACCTGGTTAGAGAGGACATAAGAAGACTATACAGAACGGGATTTTTTGATAAGATAGAGGTGCGGGAAGAAAGAGAAGGTGATAAAGTCACACTCTACTATAATGTGGTAGACCTTCCTATCATCTATAAGATAGAATTTACAGGCAACAGAAAGATAAAGTCAGAGGACCTGGAGAAAAAGATAGGCATAGAAACAGAAGTAGGCAAGATAGATATAGAGGAGCTCACCAAAGGCTACACATCATCCCCTGCAATAGAGGAAAAGGTAGAGATACAAAGAAGACTAAAACTGGGAAGGGTTTTAAGTAGAGAGGAGATGGAATACATAAAGAGAAAGATAATAGAGGCTTATGCCAAAGAAGGCTATCCTAACGTGATGGTATCCTACCAAATAGTTCCAAAGAAAGGGGCTTCTAAACTGGTTTATCAAATAGTGGAGGGCTCTCCAGAGTATGTATCCTCAATAGTATTCAAAGGGAACAAAACTTTCAGGTCTGGTAGGCTGTTGGACCTAATGGAAACAAAACCTCCCAGTCTGTTGGCTTTTAGGTTGCACCCACCTTTTAGTGAAGAGGTCCTAAAGGATGACATTAAAAGGCTTGAGGAGTTTTACAGGTCTGAGGGCTTTTTGGACGCAAAGGTATCTTACAAGATCACCAAAAAAGACAACAAGTACACAGTGGAGATAGATATACAAGAAGGTAAAAGATACAAGCTTGACGAACTTAAAATAGAAGGTAATACCCTTTTCTCTTACAACGAGCTTGTAGGAAAAATCCTGAAAAAGAACAAAGGCGGTTATTACAGGGAACAGGTCATTAATGAACTTATAGAGAATATAAAAAGGCAGTACTCCTCTATAGGTTTTCTCAATGTTTCTGTTTCCAAAGATGAAAAGATAGACAGTGAAGGCAAAAAAGTGAGCGTGGTGCTAAAGATAAACGAAGGAGAACCCGTTTATGTGGATAGAATTCAAATAAGAGGCAATTACGAGACAAGGGATTATGTGATAAGGAGGGAAATGAGAATACAAGAGGGTGAGCTTGCGGACGAAAAAGAGATAGAGCGCTCAAGGACTAGGATATTCAACCTTGGTTATTACGAAGATGTGTCCATACAGCCTTTACCTTCGAAAGGCAAAAGGTGGGACTTTGAAGTCAATATTAGAGAAAGATTCACTGGTCAGTTCTCTGTGGGTCTTGGGTACAACCAAGTTACAAAAGTGTCAGGCTTTGTGGCTATAAGAAAAGGCAACTTTTTGGGCACAGGTGATATAGCTAGCATATCTGTATCCTACGGTAGCAGATACAAGGACAATTCAGTGTCTTACACTAAAAAGTGGTTTCTCAATAAACCTATAGATCTTACCGGGTCTTTATACGATAGGCGTATAGAATACACTACTTACACTGTATCCAGGACAGGAGTTGATTTTATACTTTCTCGGGAGTTTGCAGAATATTGGCGCGTGAGCGGTGGATTTAGTGTGCAAAAAGTCAGGTACTCTAACATTTCACCTAATGCATCCGTTGTAGTCCAGCGGGAGGCAGGCACAAGACAGTCAAGAAAACTCATCTTTGGCATTACCAGAGACACAAGGGACAACTACCTTTTCCCAACAAAGGGAGCACTTACAGACCTGAGTTATTCTGTTGCTGTTCCCGTTCTGGGAGGTACAGAAAAGTTCAACAAGGTGGTTCTTTCCCATCAGATGTTCATGAAGGATAACATTTTTGACACGGGTCTTATATTATCTTTAAAAGGTATGGTAGGTATGGTAGAGCCTTACGGTGGAAAGACTGTGCCCCTTGATGAGAGGTTCTTTGTGGGCGGTGACTTTACCATAAGGGGTTATAAGTATGGCTATGCTGGACCTCTTGACCCTAACACCAACGATCCTATAGGAGGAACCAGGGAACTCATACTTTCCACAGAACTTAACTATCCCCTATATAAAAACATACTTTACGGTGCAGTGTTTTACGATACAGGTCTGGCTGCCAACAGCTGGAAGGACTTTAAGCCTCAAAACTTCCGTGGTGGCTATGGCGTAGGCATAAGGTTTATAACTCCCATTGCTCCCATAAAGCTTGACTGGGCTTTCAAGACCAAGAAAGTACCAGGTGATACATCAAGAAGCAAACTTCACTTTGTGTTGGGGGTGTTCTTCTGATGATACCAAGGGCTTTAACCATTGCAGGGTCTGACAGCGGAGGCGGTGCTGGCATTCAGGCAGACCTCAAAACCTTTACCGTTCTTGGTGTTTATGGTATGACCGCGATAACCTCCATTACTGTCCAAAACACGGTGGGAGTCTTTGGTGTTTATGACCTTCCTGCGGACATAGTTTATAACCAAATAAAAGTGGTGGTGGAAGATATAGGCGTAGATGCTGCAAAAACGGGAATGCTATCTTCTGAGGAGATCATAAAGGCAGTCTCAAAGGCAATAAAGGATTTCAAGATAGAAAAGCTGGTAATAGACCCCGTTATGAGGGCAAAGTCAGGGGACTCACTGCTTGCACCATCTGCAAAAGAAGCGCTCATTAAGGAACTTCTGCCTCTTGCCCTTATAGTAACACCCAACATTCCAGAAGCTCAGGAGATATGCGGTTTTGAGATAAGAGATTTAGAGGACATGGAAAAAGCCTGCAAAGTCATCTATTCCTTTGGTCCTTCCTATGTGGTAGTAAAGGGTGGACATTTGGAAGGTAATAAAAAGGTAGATGTGGTCTATGACGGGAAGGGCTTTCACTATTTGGAAGGTAAGTATGTGCCCACAAAAAACACCCACGGTACAGGATGCACCTTTTCTTCCGCTATAACAGCCTATTTGGCAAAGGGAGAAGAACCCCTTGAAGCTCTCAAAAAAGCAAAACACTATCTTCAGTCCGCCATAGAGCAAAGTCTTAACATAGGACACGGGCATGGACCTCTGAACCACATGTGGATGTTATAATTTCCTCATGCGCACAGTGGATGTAAGCTCAAAACCAATAACCCTTAGAACCGCAAAAGCTTACGGCAGAATAAGACTAAGCCCGCAAACGGTAAAAGCCATCCTGGAGGGAAATATACCAAAGGGAAATGTCCTTGAGGCAAGCAAGCTCGCCGGTATCATGTCAGTAAAAAAAACCTCAGAACTCTTACCCTTTTGCCATCCTCTAACTTTTCAACATGCCCAGATAGATATAAACATTAAGGAGGACACTATAGAGGCGTTTTCTTATGTAAAAGGCATAGAAAGGACAGGCTATGAGATGGAAGCTCTAACTTCTGTGGCTGTCTGTCTGCTTACCATCTACGATATGTGTAAAGGCATGGACCCAAGCATGGTTATTGAGGAGATAAAGCTCATTGAAAAGACAGGTGGCAAGTCCCAGTGGGCAAAAGACCTAAGGGATAAAAGAGTGCTTGTCCTTGCAGAAGAAGAACTTTTTAATATTATCGCAGGCTATCTTGAAAAGCTTCATCCATTGGAAGTATCTACACAAGAAGGCAAAGGATACCATATGGTCATATCCACTCAGGACATACCCATTGCTGAGGAGTTTTATGGGCTTGAAATAGTTGTAAACCAGACATTGTTTAGCTTACTTCCCACGCATCTAAGAAAGGGCGTGCGCATTGGAAAAGATATCTTGGGGCGTTTGGTTATACACATAGAACCTTCTGAACACATCATATCAGCCTTCTTTGAAAACTTTTCATATCTTCTTGGAACATGGGCAGATGGATAAGCTCTACTTTTGGCTAACTCTCAAAGCCATAAAAGGTTTGGGAGAGAGGAGCATAAAGAAGCTATACACTTTTTACAAAGACCCAAAGCTCGTACTTGAAAGTCATGAAAAGGAGCTAGAGCAAGTAGTAGGTAAAGAAAAAGCCTTTAGGATAAAAAATAGAGAACTATCCTTTGATCCTCAGGAAGTCCTCAAGCAGGTGGAAAGGGAAGGTATAAAGTACCTGACCTTAGATGACGAGAACTACCCAAAGCTTCTAAAAAGTATAGAAGACCCTCCTCCCGTGCTTTTCTACAGGGGACAGATAAAAGAGCTTCCCTTTGTTGCGGTAGTAGGCACACGCAAACCTGAGTACTACAGTGTGAGCTTTACAAAAGACTTGATAAAACAGCTTATTGGTATGTCCTTTGGGATTGTTTCGGGAGGTGCAAGAGGTATAGACCTTTTATCTCACAAGTACGCGGTGGAGTTTGGTGGATACACTGTGTGTGTGCTTGGTTTTGGTATTCTCAACATGCCCAAACATCTTGAGTTTCTTTTATCCAAAGGTTCAGCGGTTATCTCCGAGTTTTTACCCACAGAACCTCCCAGTGATTATACTTTTCCCAGACGCAACAGGATAATAAGCGGTATGTCCCAAGCGGTTTTTATAGTAGAGGCAGGAATAAACAGTGGAGCTCTCATAACTGCTGAGTACGCTTACAAACAAAAGAGACCCGTTTATGCTCATATAGGTGTAGGCAAAAGCGACAGGTGGGACGGATGCGCAAAGCTCATCAACGAAGGAAAGGCAAAGTTCTTCAGAAATGCGCAAGAGACCCTCTTAAATACCAAGATGCTTACAAAAAGTGATGGAATCCTAAACCTACTTACAAGCCCCAAAACCTTTGACGAGCTCATAGAAATTTCTGGACTTCCTGCTACAGAACTTCTTAGAATACTCACAGAGTATGAGCTGAGCGGTAAGGTTGTGAAGATAGGAGCTTACTACAGACTATTGTAGTATAATCTTTTAACCATGAAATTAGCTTTTTTGAGGACGGGAAACGAAAAAGGAGTAAATAGACACATACTTTCTCTGCTTGATTACTTTAAAAGCAAAGGTGTAGAGGTCAGAGAGTTTGAGCTAAACCAAGAGGATATACAAAGAACCATCAATGACATTCTTGAGTTTTCTCCTACCTTTCTTATGGACATAAACTCAACGGGTATGATAGTGGGACAGCAAGAGCAGAAGAAAGTACCCATGTGTGATGCCTTTGGGTTTGTGCATGTAAGCATCTTTACAGACGATCCTCTTTTGTACTTTCCCATACTGCTTGAGGTTAGAGAAGCAAACAACTTCCTACCTGTGGTGTGCGATCTTAAGTATGTGGATAGCTTGAAACTTCTTGGTATCAACAAGGGAATTTTTTACATAACTCCCTTTGTGGATCAAAGGTACATGAAGCAGTCCAAAGGTGAGAAAGATATACAGATAATTTTTGTAGGCCCAGTGGTAGATCCGCAGATAATTGCCAATCAGGTTGCAGAGATCTTACCTCAATACGCTGTACCTCTGTTTTTTGAAGTGGGTGAGTTTATGTTTAGGAATCCAGAAGTGCCAGCTTTTGTTGCCTCTGAGTACATACTATCCATGTTTCAACAGAGTATTCAGGAACAAATAGAGCAATGGAAAAGGGAAAAGCCAGAGGAGTATCTGAGATTCCTAAACGATGTGTCCATATACGCTACCTTTAGAAAAAGGTGGTACATTCTGAGCTTTCTTGAGGGTATAAACCTAAAGATTCTTGGTGATTTTCAGGGTGAGCTTATGGAAGGACACGAGGTTTTACAAACAAGCTCCTACGAGGACTTTCTTGAAGCCTTTGACAGGTCTTACATGGCTGTGCTCAGCTTTCCCTTTAACCTGCCTTCTGGGATAGGTTTTACTCCCCTTGAAGTGGGCTTTATGGGTTGTGCACCAGTTATAGACTACAGAATGACCCTTCCTGGCTTCCTTACACCAGGAACTGAGTGTATTACATACTTGCCTCTTGACAGGGCGGACATAGAAGAAAAAGTCCTTTATTACCTTGATCACTTGGACGAGGCGCTATCTATAGGACAGGCTTTGCGAAATAAGGTTTTAGAAAAATTTTCTCCCGATGACAGAGGTGAGTTCTTACTAAATGTGTTTGAGCAGATAATCCAGCAGGCAGGCAAAAATTCTTAAGATATGTTTCCGGGCTTTGGTACTCTGGTAAATGCGGGTTTAATAGTTGTAGGCTCTCTTTTGGGCATTAAGGCACAGCAGTATATTCCTTACAGTATCAAGGAAGGGACTATAAACGCCATAGGGCTTTTCACTCTCATGTTGGGTATAAAGCTCCTTTACGAAAACAGACCAGAAATGCTCAAGGTGTTTTTCCTTTTGATAGTGGGCTCCATATTTGGACATTTAATAAAGTTAGAAGAGAGGCTTGAAAGTCTTATGAGAAGTAGTGAATCCATAAGAGGCTTTATGACCGCTTCTTTGCTCTTTACCATAGGACCTATGACCCTTTTGGGATGCATACTTGAGGCTACAAAAGGAGACAGCAGTCTCATACTCTCTAAAGCTTTTATGGATGGATTTTCTTCTGTGATCCTTGCATCCTCTATGGGAAGGGGTGTTGTCTTTTCCGCACTTTTCGTTTTAGTTTTTCAGGGTGTGCTTACCGCTTTAGCTTTTTACTTGGGTAGTTTTCTATCACAAAGTTCCATGTCCAATGCGCTCTTCATTGGGGGTGGGCTCATATTGCTCACATCTTTTAAGATATTTGGCTTTTTGGATAAACTTAAACTGCTCAACATCTACCCTTCTTTATTGATAAGCCTGTTTGTTTAAAAAGTGTTATTATATAAAAAAAATAAATTATGTTATCATTTTAAGCTATGAAAAAAGAGGAGAAGAACAGGGGGAAAAAATACAATAAGATAAGCTATACCTTGGCGATAATTTGGATATCCTCCATGGCTCTTGCTGGTTTTTTCCTGCCTGTTTTTTTGGATACACTACCCTACTTTAAAGTAAAAGCCATTGAGGTAGAGGGCAATAACACTATACCAACCTATGTGTTTTCCCAAGCGGCAGGGGAACTAAAGAATAATTGGCTTTTTATTACTGAAAACAACCTCCTTGAAAAGCTAAATTATCTCACCAATAATTCCGTGGAAGACATAAAAGTGGATAGAGTCTTCCAAAAAGACGGCGTGATATTGAAATTAAGCGTGAAAGAGAGAAAGCCTTTTTTAATGGTTTTTGAAGGAGAAAAGAAGATATTTTTTGATGAGAAAGGAGTACCTTTCTTTTCCAAATACATACCAGAAAAGAAACCTTACATATACACGCACAGCGTAAAACTTGTAAAGGATAACTTTCCTAAATTGAAAAACTTAGTAGAAGTATGTGAAAATCATATACCTCTAAAGGATATCTATTTAAGCGATTTGGGTACCTTTGTTTATACAACTGATGGCACCAAATTGCTTCTTCCTCCGTTAGAGCAAATAGACCAAGACGTGTTAGATAGATTAGAGCGTATCTATAATATAAGTATGGAAGCAAAAGAGATAGACCTAACAACACAAGGTATGGCAGTAATAAAAGGTGGGCAATGAAGATGATAACTTCCTTAGATATAGGTACTAGTAAAGTTGCTCTGCTTGTAGGTGAGGTGGACAGTTATGGAGATATACACATAGTGGGTGTGGGAGAGGTGCCATCAAAGGGCATAGATAGGGGATACATAACAAGGTTGGACCTTGCTGTCCATACGGTGTTGAGCGCTCTAAAAGATGCTCAGGAGATGTCTGGTTTGCGAATAGACACTGTTATTATAGGCGTATCTGGTCCCAACGTAAAAAGTCAGAACGAGAGAGACACCATAAGTGTATCACCACAACCTATAGAGATAGAGCATCTACATATAGATAGGCTGATAGAAAGAGCTATAACTAGAGCAAGAGAAGACGGATATGAGATAATAAGCGCTATCCCTAGAAAGTTTATTTTAGATGACCAAGAAGGTGTTATAGACCCAGTGGGACTTTTGGGTTCAAGGCTCTCTGCAGAAGTGCACGTGGTCAAAGTTGGAAGTAGTATGCTGAGGAACCTTGAAAAGGCTATCGCTTCAAGTGGTCTTAAGATAGCTGACAGATTTCTATCTTCTATGGCTTCTTCCGAAGCGGTACTAACACCAGAGGAAAAAGAGGAAGGTGTACTTCTTTTAGATATGGGAGCGGGACTCACAGATTTTGTCCTCTACACTGAAGGCTCACCCATTATAACAGGAAGCGTTCCCATGGGAGGCATAAACATAACAAAAGACATAGCACACTTTATGAAGATCACAGTTGAACAAGCAGAAAAGATAAAGATAGAACAGGGTTTTGCTATAGCGGACCTAGTGAATGAAACAGAAAGGGTTAAAATAAAACCTAGAGGAGAAGAAAAAGAAACTATGATAAGTAAAAAACAGCTTGCGGAAGTTATACAGATTAGGCTTGAAGAGATCATGGACAAGGTCTTGGAGCTTATAAACTCACAGGGTGTAAAGCTTGACTCAATAAACGCAGGTGTGGTGATCACAGGGGGCTGTGCCAAGCTTGCCGGTATGAAGGAATTTCTTGAGAGGTACTTTGACATGCCCGTAAGAATAGGATACCCTACTGGTGTAATAGGCTTAAAGGAAAAGATACAGGATCCATCCTTCTCTACAGGTGTAGGTCTTATCAAGCTTGCTTATGAGGAGCAGTTTTCAGGTAAAAAAGACCTACTGCGGAATTCTCAGGAAAATAGCGCGGTAAAAGGAAAAGTGGATGTTAGATCTATTTTCACCAAAATAAAGGATTTTTTTAAGGACGTGATATAGGAGGTGAAAGTGATGGAGAGTGTAAATCCCACGCGCATAAAGGTATTTGGTATAGGCGGAGGGGGTTCAAATGCGGTAAACCGTATGTACCTTGATGGAATAGAGGGTGTGGAGCTCTTTGCAATAAATACAGACATACAGCATCTGGCATCCCTGAGTGTTCCAAACAAAATACAGATAGGTGAGAAGGTTACAAAGGGATTAGGCGCTGGAGCAAAACCTCAGATAGGAGAGCAGGCAGCTCTTGAGGACATAGACAAGATTAAGGATGTCCTCAGAGGCACAGATATGCTCTTTTTGGCAGTAGGCTTAGGTGGTGGCACAGGAACAGGCGCAGCACCAGTGATCGCAGAGGCAGCTAAAGAGATGGGTATACTCACCGTTGCAGTAGTTACCAAACCTTTCTCTTTTGAAGGTCCCAAAAGGATGCAAGTCGCTCTGGAAGGTCTTGAAAGACTAAAGGATGTGGTAGATACATACATAGTCATAAACAACCAGAAACTTGCAGAAATGGCAGATAGAAACTTTAGCATAAAAGATGCCTTCAAGATGGTGGACGATGTGCTTTCAAAAGCGGTAAGAGGTATAACCAGCATAGTGGTGACACCAGCTCTTATAAACGTGGATTTTGCGGATGTGAAAACTATTATGGAAAAAGGAGGACTTGCCCTTATTGGCATGGGAGAAGGAAGAGGCGATGGCAGAAGAGACCATGCCATAGAGCAAGCCATAACAAGTCCTCTATTGGAAGGCAATAGTGTTGAAGGTGCCAGAAGACTACTCATCACCCTTTGGGTCAGTGAAGATGTACCTTTCAGAGATGTAGAAGAGACTATAAGCAGGATAAGAGAGTTAGCTCACGAAGATGCTCTCATCATATTTGGTGCCGTGCTGGAAGATACAAAAGAAAACTTTATGCGCGTTGCGGTGGTTGCCACAGATTTTGAGGATGCACAAACTCACACACACCTCAAGGTGGTTAAAAAACCAGAACCTAAGGATATAAAGAAAGTAGTCCCAGAAACCATCATAGAACCAGTACAGCCAGAGCTTGAAGATATCCCAGCATATTTAAGAAGAAAGAGAAAGCTGTGAGAAAGATAGAAACAAAAAACAAGGCTCTATCCTTTATCTTGGGTTTAGTTTACGGCTACAGAAACGCTCCAAACATGGAACTTGTTGTAAAGGACCTAAAAAGCTTTTCCCAAGACTTACACAAAGAAGATAAAGTTTATTACCTAAACAGACAAACAGGAGAACTTTTCCCACACTTCTGCGAAAGCACCACGCATATCTGCGTTATAAGGGAAGATAAAATTAATAAAAAAGTGGTACTGTTTGTTTATAAAAATAAAGCTAAATAAAAGTATTGACTTTAAATCTCAAGAACTTTAACATTAGCCTATGCTTTTACTTCTCCTGCTTTTTGCCTTATATTCTACGCCCTTGAGAACTCACCAAAAGTAAGGCAGTATGAGAAGTTAAAGGTATTCAAAAACCCTTCCTAACCCCACTATCTACGCTGGTTTTAGCAACTTATCTTTAAATAAGCCCTACCCCAACTCAACAGAACCCATGAGTGGCTTTGTAGTAGGATTTTCTCAAACTTACATCTTGCCTGTAAAAAGAGATCTTGAAGCTTTAATAACAAAAAACAAAATGCTGGAAGTGGAAAAAAGTATAGAAGTCATCAAAAGGGAGCTAATAAAAGACATAAAAATTGCTTATCTTAAGTGGCTATATACCAGAAGGATAGCGGAGGAAAATACAATTATCAGAGAGCCAATCTTGCAAATATCCTTTCCACAGAAGCAGACAAATCAAGCAAGGAAGATATGATGGTGTTGGAAAAGCAGGAGGAGATTAGATCAAAGGAGAAGGAGATAAGGGAACTACAGCTTGAGCTTAAAAGACAGCTTGAGGACCTCAAAGTAGAATGCGAAAAAACAGAGAGCTTTTGGAACTCACACAGATTTAACAGCGCTACTTGCTCTGCCAGCGCTTTATAGCTTCAAACACCGCAGCTAGATTTTGAGTATAACCTTACCAAAGTGTTTTGATGCTTCTAAATACTCGTGTGCCTTATGTGCCTGTGAAAGAGGAAACACCTTATCCACCACCGGTTTTAAAAGTCCCCTTTCAAAAAGCTCTGATATCTTCAAAAGGTCAGAAGATGGTCCCATGTAAATGCCTATAAGCTCTATCTCTCTTACGAATAAGTACCTTATGTCTATGTTTGCTTTACTTCCTGTGGTAGTCCCAAAGAACACTAACTTGCCACCTTTCCTGAGGCATTCTATACTTTTTGAGAAAGTTTGTTCTCCTACATGGTCCATCACCACATCAACACCTTCTTTGAAGACCTCCCTTACCCTCTTGGGTACATCTTCTTGATAGTGATTTATTACCAGATCAGCACCCAGCTCTTTGCATCTTTTTGCCTTTTCCTCACTTCCTGCGGTAGCTATAACAAAAGCACCCATCAATTTAGCTATCTGTATGCCTGCTACACCCACACCCGAAGAGCCAGCCCATATGAGCACTTTGCTGTACGGTTTTATCTGTCCCTTTCTTACAAGAGCATTCCAAACGGTCAAAAAGGTAAGGGGGTAGCTTGCGGATTCTTCAAAGCTCAAGTTCCTGGGTTTTGGAATAACATTTCTTGCCGGCACTTTCACATACTCCGCATAGCCACCCTTTGTCTTAAGACCCAATATATCATAATGCCTACACAAATTATCCCTACCAGACAGGCACTCATAACAGACACCACAGGAGAGACCCGGAGAGACTATCACCTCATCTCCTTCCTTTACATTTCTCACCAAACTTCCCACCCTTTCCACAACGCCACTAACATCCGAACCCAGTATGTGGGGAAGTTCAGGCTTTATGGCTAAAGCACCTTTTCTAACCCAGATATCAAGATGGTTTAGAGCGGTCGCCTTTACCCTGATGAGCACCTCATCTTCTTTTATCTCTGGCACTGGGAAATCTTCCACATAATCAAGATACTCTACTCCCCCAAAGGCTCTGAGCAGTACCGCTCTCATGATGTTATTTTACCACGCTCTTTGATTTTTCTTCAATGAGTTTCTTCAGGCTTTTTGCCATTTCCTTCATTACAGGTTCAAACTTGTCTTTTAGTTCATAAAGAGCGCCATAAAGCTCATCAGGGGATACCTCCCAGGTGCTTATGAGCTTGTTTTTAAGCTGTGTCATCTTAAAGATGTCCATGTAGTAATCTTGAGGTATAACGCCTACCTCCACAAGCTTGGAGAGGCAGTCATCTCCGAACTTTTTAACGCCAAACTTGGGTGCAAGATGTTTGCATATGTCAAAGAGGCTATCGTAAGCAACCTGATAAAAGTATTTTACCCTATCGTAATACATGGGCTTTTCCCTAAATTCCTCTATACCCTGAGATAAGACAAACTCTATTTTTTTCACCGAGTCCTTTATGTACTTTGCCTTTTCGTTAAGGAGGTCAAAGTCTATAAGGAGATAATTACCAGTAGTCTTTTTTATGTACTCCACTACAGCCTGAGCGTAATTTTTAAACACAACAAGGTTTTCTTTCAAAAAATCGTAAAGCTCTTCTGGTGATACAGCGTCTTTTAGGTCTCTATACTTGAAGTAAAACTCGGTGAACTTCTCAAGTGTCTGTATGTCTTGCATACCTATGTGCTGAGCTAATTTGACAAGACAGTCCTTAGATGTAGTTTTAAGTCCATAAACAGTAGAAAGGTGTCTGCAGGGCCTCATGCAACTCTCAAAGGCTAAGTTAAAATCCACACGCACCTTATCAAGGACGAGCTTATTACTCACAAACTCTTCCTTTGGAAGGGAAAGATTCTTTTTGAGGTCCACATATGCCTTTTCAAGGTTATGAAAGCTCTCTACTATGAGGCTTATTTTAGGGCTTTTTTCCATGTTTTATAATATACGCTTAAGTTCTATGAAAGTCTCTGTGCTTGGTGGTGGCAGGTGGGGCACCGCACTTGCTACACATTTGGGAAGGTTAGGCCATGAGGTTTTAGTTTACGAAAGAAACGAGGATGTAGTAAAAAAGATCAACGAAGGCAGGCATCCTTACATACAGGATATAACGCTCAGCAATGTATCAGCCACACAGAACCTAAAAGACATAGAAAGCTATTCCAATTACTTGGTGATAGCTCTTCCCGTGCAGGCAATTAGGGAAGTCATCAAAAACATAGACCTTTCAAAAAAGGTGGTTATATCCGCATCAAAGGGCTTAGAGGTGGGCACTTACAAGAGGGTGTCCCAGATAGTTAAAGAAATTGACAGCTCTGCTGTGGTATTTTCTCTTTCTGGACCTTCCTTTGCGTCAGAAGTGTCAAAGGGTCTGCCTACCGCTTTGGTGCTGGCAGGTGAGGAGTTAGAGGAGCTAAGGAGGGTAAGAGACATATTCTTCTCTGAAAACTTCAGAGTTTATCTCTCTACGGACATTATAGGGGTGGAGCTTGGTGGAGCGCTAAAAAATGTAATTGCCATAGCGTGCGGTATATCTGATGGACTAGGCTATGGTGAGAACGCAAGGGCAAGCCTTATCACAAGAGGGCTTGCAGAGATGGTAAGAATAGGCGTAAGCTTAGGGGCAAAAAAAGAAACTTTTTATGGGCTTTCTGGCATGGGAGATCTCTTTCTCACTGCGAGCTCAAGCCAATCAAGAAACAGAACTTTTGGTTTTTTACTAAGTAAAGGCTTAAAACCAGAAGATGCCTTCAGAGAGATAGGACAGGTGGTAGAAGGTGCGGATACTGTAAAAGCTGTAAAAAAGCTCTCAGAAGAACTAGATATATACACTCCCATATGCTCAGCGGTTTATCAGGTAGTGGTTGAGGGTCAGGACCTTTATAAGGTAGTAAGATCCCTCCTTTTGAGACCTCCAAAAGAGGAGTTTGAGCACCTTTAGGATAATTTTTTCCTGACTTTTTGTAGGAGGTTGTGAGCGAGCCTTGTGGGTTCTGGTATCCGGTAAATGGAGGTTTTGAGCACAAGCTCAATAGCGGTCTTTAGGCTTATTCTGTGTCCTACGGACACATAGATGGGTTCTGCGTCATCTCTTGTTCTGAGGACTGCACCCAAAATGTTCCCTCTGTATGTCAAGTAAGACCAACTTCCCCTTTTTGTAGGTGGCTCTTTGTAGTATCCAAAGAGCTTAGTCTTTGCAACACCAACACTTACGCTATGTGTGATCACTCCAAAGTGTGAGGCTATGCCACACCCCCTTGGATGAGCTACACCTTGTCCATCTATAAAATAAACATCGGGTTTCTTTTGTGCCCTTTGATGTAAATTTAGCATCAGAGGTAGCTCTCTAAAAGCCAAGAAGGTGGGTATATAAGGGAAATCCACTATACCCTCAACCACATCCTCATAAATGGGTTTTAGTGTGTTTATGTCTATTACAACCAAGCTTGCCCAAGCTTTCGTTGGGTTATTCCTTATATCCTGAAAGGTGAGGTCTATGCCTCCCACCGTGCGGATTTCCTGAAAATCGTCTTTTTGAACTACCTTTTTTGCACACTCTTGCTGAATTCTCTTTAGTTCCTCTAGGTCCATTACTTAATTTATCATTCTATTATAGCTATGTTGGGAGCTTACTGGCTACTGATCTCAAATGCGGTGATCCTGACGGTTTTACTCTTTTACTTTTACCTGCTTCCTTCAGCGAAATTTCGCGTGCCCGAGGTAAGTAAGGAAAACTATAGACCACCAGACCTGAGCTTTATATTTAGGGATCAGGAGCTTCAAAAGGTAAAGGACCTTAGTAATGTACGCCTACTTGCTACGGCAAGCGGAAGCGTGAGGTTGGCTCTTTTGGAGATAAAGGGAAAAGCCAAAGTGGTAAGGATAGGTAGCGAGGTGGAGGGATACAGAGTTGTGGATATACAGAGAAATTACATACTGCTCAGCGATGGCAGAGAAACAAAAGCGGTAGGTTTTAGCTTTGAGACTGCAAAGACTCCTACCTTTGAGTCTGCTGTAGGGACTAATAGTCCTTCAGAGAGTTTTTCTGCGGTAGTTTCCAAAAGGGAAATAGAGAGCGTGACTGCAGACCCTGGCATTATGTTTAGACAGATAAGATTAGTGCCTTATGTGCAGAATGGACAAACAAAGGGTTTTCTCTTTGAGTGGGTAGACCCACAGAGCATATTTTCTAAGGTTGGTATAAGGGCAGGTGATATACTCATATCCATAAACAACCAAGACATAAAGAGCGGTGAGGATGCTTTTAGGATACTTCAGGCTCTTAGAAACGAAAACAGTCTTAGGGTGAGCCTTATGAGAGATGGAAAACCCATAGAAATAAACTTGAGGATAGAGTGATGCATATGCTTTTTCTTCTTATAATTCTCTTGTTCAGTGTAGAGGTTTATGCTCAAAGCGCAGAGGAAATTCAAAAGCAGGCTCAGGAACAGAGAAGAACTGGCAAGGTTTATCTCAACTTTCAAAATGCAGACATCTCTTTGATAGTCAAGTTTATGTCCGAGCTTACAGGTAAAAACATAATTTTAGACCCCAATGTAAAAGGAAGCCTTACCATAAGCTCTGCAAAACCCATCAGCATAAAGGAAGCCTGGGACCTCTTTGTTATGTCCCTCTCTATGCAAGGTTATGGAGTTATAGAAGAGAGGAATTTTGTCAAGATAGTTCCTCTACAACAGGCGGTGTCCTTTGCACCACTCAAAAGATCAAGCACTTCGGGAGAGGTGGTCATATACCTCTATAAAGCACAAAATGTTCAGGCAGTTCAGCTACAGCAAGCTATCCAGCCTTTCCTTTCACCCTTTGCCAAAAGCACGGTACATCAACAGTCCAACACCCTTATTGTAGCGGATGTATCCAAAAACATAGACAAAATTAAGTCCATACTCAAAGACTTGGATTCTCCAAAAGAATCCCTAAAGGTGGTGGTGTATAGATTAGAAAAGGCAAGAGCGGACACCATATTCCAGAGCCTTCAGGCTTTAAGTCTTGCCTTTCAACAACAGTTTGGCACTCCTGTTTTCATAACCTTCAACAAGGACAGCAACTCCATAATAGTTGCAGGTTCAGAAAACGTACAAAGCATAATAAAGCAGGTCATAAGCACTTTAGACACTCAGAGTTTTGGCACATTAGAGAGGAGCTTTTACATTATCCCCCTCAAATACGTATCCGCTGAGGAAATATACAAAAGCCTGCAGAGCCTTTTCAGAGGCATAACCCCCACCACAACGGTTCAAGTTTCAGAAACCTACACACCACCACCAATGCCAGAAATAAGAGGCTTAGAGACCCCTTTAAAGAAAGAAGAACAGCCAAGGCAGGCACAGACACAGCTTATACCCATAGAAACAAAAGAGGGCATGAGAATAGGTTTTGACAGAGGGACCAACTCGGTAATCCTTTATGCAACACCTCAGGAATACCAAGGAGTAAAGTCTTTGGTAGAAAAGATGGACGTAAAAAGAAAGCAAGTGCTTATTGCAGCAAGCGTCATAGAGATGAGCACCAGCAAAGCTTTAGACATAGGTGTCAAGTGGCAGATAATAGGCACTCAAGGCGGTGCAAGCTTTGGTGGTGGAAGCCTCCAAGATGTGTATAGTGCCTTACTTTCGGGCAACTTTATCATGGGCGTTCTTAGCACTGCGGGAAAGAGCATCACCTTAGGAGGCACTCAGCTTTTCTTCCCTGACCTTTTGCTTTTGTTTTCTCTTTTAGAAAGAGGCAGTGGTTTTAATATACTTTCTAATCCCAAGGTGCTCACCTTGGACAACCAACCTGCAGAAATAAAAGTGGGTCAAGTGATTCCCTACGCTTCTGGTGTTAAGTTTGACATAAACGGTCAACCTGTTATTACTTACGACTACAAGGAAGTGGGATTAGACTTAAACGTGATCCCCAGCGTGTCTGGAAAGGACCTCAGACTACAGATAAAGCTAAAGCTTCAGGACATCATAGACTTCATAAGGCCACAGATAGGTACTTTGAGCTATGCAGTGCCTATAACTTCCAACCGTCAGGTAAACTCTGATGTGGTGGTGGAAAACGGACAGACGGTAATAATAGGCGGTCTTGTAAATACCAAGACCTTAGAGAGTGCTCAAGGTATTCCCGGACTTAAAGACATACCCGGCTTGGGAAGGCTATTCAGAAGGGACACGAAGACAGAGGATAAGGTCTCTTTATTTGTATTCATCACCCCTTACGTGATAGAAAGTCCCGAGGAGCTTTCCAAGATCACTCAAGAACATCAAAGGATGGCAGAAGAGCTAAGAAAAGCCATGGAAAAGAGATATAATGAGAAAAAAGAACCTTAAGCTTTTCACTCTTTACTTTTTGGGTACTGTCTTTTTCACTTTGCTGGTCCTTGTTTTGACTCTGCCTAAGTTTCTGATCTTGGACAGATGGCTCATGTCAAAAGGTGTATATATGATAGCCAAAAGCGTCCAAGAAAACATCACAAGTTTGAGTTTGTATGATGTAAGGCTCTTAAAGGGCAGTTCAAAAATAGGCAGTTTTAACAGGCTTGATCTGTCTTTAGGTTTCTCACATCTTTTGGCAAAGGGCTACTGTGCGGACGGGTATTTGGAGCTTAAGTTTGAACTTTTTGGCAGTGTAAGACTAAAAGGTAAAGACTTCAAATGTTTAGAAGGCTTTCACATAAAAGACATGGACTTACAGATAAATGATGACATAAGAGGTTTTTCTAAGCTTTATAGTGTAAAAGCAAAAGATGTGAAAGTAGATGAGCTATCCCTTGTGTTCAAAGGAAGGACTTTTGAGGTTCAAGCTTTAGCTTTTGGACAGGTTTTAAAGGGTAGTGGTATGATAGTTTTGAACAAAAGGGATCCACTAAAATCCCAAATTAACGGTACTGTATCAGGTGCTGGTGTAAACTTTTCCATATACGGAAACCTTGAAAATCCCACACTTGAACTGAAAAAATGATATAATAAATTTTCATGATGAAGTACAGTGTCATTATAGTGGGTGGTGGTGCATCTGGGCTTGCATGTGCTCTTACTTTGGCTTCTTCAAGGGGTAGAGGTTGGCAGTGGGCAGAAGACAAAAAGTACCTTCTCTTTGATAAGGGTAATTCTGACCTCAATAAGGCTTACCTGAAAAACGTTCCTGGACTTGACTTTATGACTGGTAAAGACCTTTTGGAAAAGATAAGAAAGCAGATTCAGGATTGGGGCGGTGTGGAGATGCTCCAAGAAGAAGTCACAGAGATAACCAGAGATGACCAAGGATACACCGTAAAGACTTCTTCAGGAAGTAGCTATAGTGCGGACTATGTGGTTTTGGCTACGGGCTTTCACGGATTTGACATAAAGGGGCTTGACCTGGAAGTTGTGGAAAATCCAAAATCTCCAAAGCCCGGAAGAGTGATGATAAAGCACAAGGACTTTGAAGTTTTACCCAACCTATTTGTTGTGGGTACTCTGGCAGGCCTTAGCTCACATTTCGCATCCTGTGCAGGTTCTGGTGTGGAAGTGGCTTGTGAGATACTTTCTCGCATGGCAGGCAAAAGGATAGTTATACATGATGTTCCCGATAACCAAACATAAAAGGAGGCACAAGTGAGCTTACTTACAGAGCTGGCAAACAAAGCTAGAGAGGAGAGTCAGGTAAGGATATACAAAAAGAATGTGGAGAGAGTACTTTCCGCGCTTTTGAAGAGTGGAGACTTTTGGCAGATAGTGGATATGTCAGACCTGCCTGTGCCGGCAGCGTCTGGCATAATCAAGGTGCTTATAAAGGAAGGTTATGCCTTCATAGATGATGAGGAGAACATAAGGCTCACACAGAAGGGGTATGACCTTATTAAAGAGCTTGGAATAGAGCCTTATGTGGATTATACCTGCCCAGCTTGTGAAGGTAGAGGCATACCCTTTTACATAGACATTGAGTTTTACAGAACTTTCATACAGCTTACTAAAGATAGACCTAAACCTATAAGAGACTACGATCAGGGTTCTGTGACGCCAGAGACTACTGTTGCCAGAGTGCTATTTATGGACTCAAGAGGAGACTTGCGCAACAAGGATATAATTGTCTTGGGAGCGGAAGATGACCTCACAGGCCTTGCCATAGCCCTTTCAAGGAAAGCCAGAAGCGTTCTCATCATAGACATAGACAAAAGACTGATAGATTTTGATAACCAAATCTTCAAAGAACTGGGTATAGACAATGCGGAAGCTCGCGTTTGGGACCTTAGAAATCCCTTCCCTTCAGAGATACTGGGGCGCTATGATGTCTTTGTGTCTGATCCACCAGAGACCCTGCCTGCCTTTAGAGCCTTTATAGGCAGAGGCATAGCATCCCTTAAGGAAGAGGGAGGAGTAGGATACTTTGGACTCACTCTTAGAGACTCCTCTGTATTTAGGTGGAGGGACTTTCAGATAGCCCTTACTTCTGAGTTTGGTGTTGCCATAACAGATATAGTTCAGGATTTCAACACCTACATCACTTGGGACTATCACAAAGAAACCAAAGCTGCGCAGATAGCACCTGTCAAAAGAGAGCCAAAGGATATATGGTACAGGTCCTCTTGGTATAGGATAGAGGCACTGCCCGGCTTTAAGAGGTGGAACGAGGCTATATCCGACGATGTGTTTTATCTTGATGAGGAAGGTTCCACTACCTGATGTTCAGGATACACCACTAACCCTACCCTACCCATCTTTTCCCATTTTCTGTCAAGGTCTTTGTAATCAAAAGCTTTTTTGTTTTCATAACCTGTGTGCGCATATATGTACCTTTCGTCATAACCCACTACTACAATGTAGTGGGGTGCGCTAAACCATAGGAAGCCAAGGTCCACAAGCAAGATAACAGGCTTACCTTCATCTATGTATCTTTTAACATCCTCAAGATGTCCCTGAAAGGTGTGAGCCTTAAAGCCAAGTTTTTTAGCGTAGTTTTCTAAATCAGTTATGAGAGCACCCTTAAGCTTAGGATCATATACAACCTTAGCTATATCTTCCTGACTTTTTTTCACACCATAGTACTCAAGCACACTGCTCAAAGAAGCAGGACCACAGTAATCATCTTTCTGTTTCACAAAAGGAACATCAAGAAGCTTAAAAGAAAGTAAAAAGGGCAGGAGGAGAGCAAAAAGCCCTCTCACCTTATAATGATCTCTTTGTTGAGAAGCTTAAGAAGTATTACTATCAGTATAAGAAGTACCACAACCCCAATGGCTACACCTAAGCCATCACCACCCGCTAAGACCTTATCAGAAGCCTTTGCAAGCATGTGTATCTGATCATCACTAAGTTGGGAGAGCTTTTCCTGTATTTCTTCCTTGGTAAGGCCATAGGCTTTTAGTTTCTCTTGCACTATTTTGCTCTCTAAGGCTCTTTGGATCTTTTGAATATCCTGATCTCTTTGAGAAGACACCTCAAGGGTATGTTTTGATTCTACAAGACCTGCCAATGCTGGTGCTGAGTTTACAAAGAAAAAGGCAGACGCAACAGTTAGCACTATAGCCCTCTTTCTAAGATACTTTATCATAATCAACACCCCCAAAACAGTTTTGGTAAAATTATTATAACTTGCTTGAGGAGGTAAAAGCATGAGGATAACACTTAGCGTAATTAAAGCAGATGTAGGGGGTTATGTGGGACACTCTTCCGTACATCCAGATATGTTAGAAGCTATGAAAGAAATTATACGGGAGGAGGTTTCAAAAGGAAACCTCATTGATGCGGATATACTTGTTTGTGGTGATGATACCGCTTTAGTGATGACTCACACTCACGGAGTTGATAGCGAGATAGTTCATGGCATAGCTTGGAAAGCCTTTGAAAAAGCAACACAGGTAGCAAAGAAGTTAAAGCTCTACGGTGCAGGTCAGGACCTTTTGTCTAGTGCTTTTTCTGGGAATGTTAAAGGTATGGGTCCTGGTGTGGCGGAGATGGAGTTTGAAGAGAGACCCTCAGAACCCGTGATCATCTTCTTTGCGGATAAAACCTCTCCCAGCGCTTGGAACTTACCCCTTTATGAGATGTTTGCGGACCCAATGGTGTGTGCAGGACTTGTGATAGACCCCAAAATGCACGATGGATTTACCTTTGAGGTGCTTGACACTTACACAGGAAAGGCGGTAAAGCTCTCAACACCCGCAGAGCTCTATGAACTATTGGCTCTCATAGGCACAGTAGAAAGGTATGCGGTAAGGAATGTGTGGAGAAATCATGACGGTGAGATAGCAGCAACCGCTTCAACCCAAAGGCTCTCTCTTATAGCGGGCAAGTATGTAGGAAAAGATGACCCTGTTATGATAGTCAGAGCTCAGGCAGGTTTTCCTGCGGTAGGTGAGATATTAGAACCCTTTGCAAGACCGTGGATAGTGGAAGGTTGGATGAGAGGATCTCACAACGGACCCCTTATGCCAGTATCCTTCAAACACGCCACACCCACCAGGTTTGATGGTCCTCCAAGAGTGATAGCTGCAGGCTATCAGCTTGCAGAAGGTAAGCTCATAGGACCCAGAGACCTCTTTGATGATCCTGCCTTTGACAAAGCAAGAGAACAAGCTCAGCTTATTGCAGACATACTAAGAAGACAGGGTATATTTGAACCTCACAGACTACCTTCTGAAGAGATGGAGTACACAACCCTTCCTAAGATACTAAAGAAGCTTGAGGAAAGGTTTTACGAAGTGGAAGCTCCCAAAAAACCTGTAGAAGAAACATCGGAAAAACACGATGTGGACTAAATTTTTATAAAATGACCGCATGGATAGAAAAATTAGTGGTAGAAGGTTTTAAGTCCTACGGGAAGGGGAGGGTGGAGATACCCTTAGGACCAGGATTTATAGGGATAGTAGGTCCCAACGGTGCAGGAAAGTCCAACATAGGTGATGCCATATCCTTTGCACTGGGGCTTGCTACCGCCAAAACCTTAAGGGCAAAAAACCTTTCCTACCTTATATACTCAAAGGACGGTGAAGCAAGTCAGTACGCGTATGTAGAAGTACACTTTAAAAACGAAGGTGCTTTTCCCATAGAAGAGGACAAACTCGTTATATCAAGGAGGGTGGATAAAGAAGGCAGGAGTGTTTTTCGTATAAATGGAACTGTGGTAAGAGAAAGAGACCTAAAGGACTTTCTTGCAAGAGCTGGGCTTTATGAGAACGCATATAACATAGTCTTGCAAGGTGATGTGGTGCGCTTTGTGAAGATGACACCTGTAGAAAGAAGAAAGCTCATAGAAGAGGTAGCAGGCATAGGTGAGTATGAGGAGAAAAAGCAAAAGGCACTTACAGAATTAGGAGAAGTGGAGTTAAAGCTAAGAGAACTCAGGCTTCTCATAGATGAGATGGAAGTTCAGATGGAACGGCTCTCTCAGGAAGTGGAAAAACTAAGAAGATACAGAGAGTTAGAAACTCAGCTAAAGGAACTACAAATAAAGCAGTTGATGAAAGATGCAAAGAGCATAAGTCAAAACATGAATAACCTTGAAAAAGCCATAGAAGAGAAGAAAAGAGAAATCTCAGAAATAAGGGAAGAAATAAGCAAGTTAGCATCGGATCATACCCAGAAAGAAGAAGAACTAAAAGAGATAAACGCACAGCTCTTTCCCTTTAGGGAGAGATTGGGAAGGCTAAGCTCAGACATAGAACACACAGATAAAAAGATACAGGAGCTTGAGAAGAAAAAAGAAAGGCTACAAGAAGACGTGCTACGAACCACACATCACATAAAAAATCTCTCCGCAAACCTTGAAAAACTCCTTGAGGAAGAAGCCCAGCTTAAAGACCTCATATCCCAAAAGGAAAAAGAAGTGATCCACAAAGAAGAAGAGGTCTCTTTTCTTTATCAAATGTTAAAAAGTAAGGAGGAAGGTCTCAAAGTATCCATACAGGAGGCACACGCAACGGAAGAGAAGATAAATGCTGTAAGAAAAGAGATGGATCAAAAGAAAGAACAACTCTCAAGAATAGAGCTTAGACTGAGGGAGTTGGACATAAAGTCCCAAAAGGTGCAAGAGGATATACAAAAGCTCAAAGAAGAGGCTCAAAAACTCAAATCACAGATAGGAGAAAACGCTCTAAAAGTGGAAAATTACAAAAAGATGTGGGCAGAAGAAGAGCAGTCCATCAGGAAAAAAAAGCAAGAACTTGAGAGACTTGAGGAAAAGCTAAGAATATTAAGACATAAGAGGGAAGAGGTTATAAAGGAAAAGGCGGGCATATCCGCTAAGCTGGCAGACATGCAGGTTGATGTATTACCCTTTGAAGGTATAAGGGGCGTTTATGGCAGGGTTTATGAGCTCATAAAAGTCAAAAATCCTGAATATATAAAAGCCATAGAATCCGCCGGTGGTGGAAGGCTCTCTTACGTGGTAGTTGAAGATGAAGATGTGGCAAAGGAATGCATACAGAGACTAAAGGAAACTAAAAGGGGCAGGCTAAACTTCATACCATTAAATAGGATAAAACCCACACCCCTTCCACCATATCCAAGAAGGAAGGGTTATATAGACTTTGTGGTTAATTTGGTTGAATATGACAGCAAGTTTGAAAGGGCAATAAGGTTCGTGTTTGGAGACACCCTTTTGGTAGAAGACTTCCAAAGTGCCAAAGACTTGGGAATAGGCAATTATAGAATGGTGACTCTTGAGGGAGAAGTTTTTGAGAAGAGCGGTGTAATAAGCGGTGGACACACAGAAAGCAGAGGGGACCTGGGAAGAGAGTTCTACATAGAGCAGTTAGAAATACTCTCCAAAGAGGAAGAAACTCTAAGAGCGGAAGAGGAGCAAACAGAAAGGCAGGTGAAAGCTCTAAGAGATGAGCTGATCCAAAAGGAAGGTGTTTTGAGGATACTTGAGAGGCGCATAAAGGACACAGAAGAATCAGACAAGATGGGCTTTGAAAGACTAAAGGAGATAGAGGAAAAGATCAGGAAAGCAGAAGAGTATCTCATCAGGCTTGCGGAAGAAAAAGAGAACTTGTTAAAGGAAAAGAACAATATAACGCAGGAGCTTTCCTATCTTGAAGAGAAGTTAAACAATCTAATTATAAAAAGGCAGTCCATATTGGAACACTACAAAGAGTCAGGAATAGAGAGCTTAAGGGAGAGCTACGAAAAGAGCAGAAAAGCTCTTGACCAACTCAAGGAAGCTACTTTTTCTCTAAGCATGAAACTAAAAGAACTACAGTCAGATATACAGAACTTGCGTGCAGAGATAAACAGAAACATGGCTTTTTTGGAAAGCTCAGAGAGAACTAAACTGGACATAGAAGATGAAATTGAAAAGTTGAAGGAAGAGAAAAGAAAGTTAGAGGAGAGAATGAAAGAGCTTGAAAGGAGCGCATATGAGCTGTACTCAAAGAAGGACCAATTGGAGGAGGTTTGCGCAGATCTGCAGGCAAAAATAGGCAGGTTGAGATTGCAGGAGGAGGCAAAGAGAGAAGAGCTTACCCGTTTGGAAACCGAGTATGCCAAACTTGAAGAAAAGTACCAAGAGATAAACTTAAGGCTCAGAGAGATAGGATATCAGGGACCCATAGAGGAAGTTAAAGAAAGCTACAGCAAGCTCAAAGAAGCTACAGATGCCGTGCGTAAAGAACTATCTTCTCTTGGCACTATAAACTTCAAAGCAGAAGATGACTACAGAGAGTATGAGGAAAGACACAGAGATTTCAAGGATAGATACGAAAAACTCTCCCAAGAGAAAAAGGCTATAAAGGAGATGATTGAAGAGATAGAAACTAAAAAGCTTAACGCTTTTAACACTGCCTTTGAGAGCATAAATGAGGGACTAAAGAGAGTGTTTGCGGAACTATCCCCAGGTGGTAAGGCTTACATGCAGATAGAAAACCCCCAAGACCCCTTCTCTGGTGGTATAAACCTTGTAGTCAAACCTAAAGGCAAAGAAGTCCAATATATAGATGCCATATCTGGAGGAGAAAAGACCCTTGTGGCTTTGGCTCTTATATTTGCCATACAGGACTATAAACCATCACCCTTTTACTACTTTGACGAGGTAGATGCGCACCTTGATGAGGCAAATGCCAGAAGGATAGGAGAGCTCATAAGGAAACGTTCCCAAAAGGCACAGTTCATAGTGGTCACCTTAAGGGAGGTCTTGGCATCTTATGCAGATAGGCTCATAGGCGTGAGTAGCAGAGGTGGTGTGTCAAGAGTTTTTCCCGTCAAGAACTTCCTTGTAGGGGTTGCAGATGGCTAAGATAGGCGTTTTACTTCTCAATATGGGTGGTCCAGACAGTCTTTCTGCGGTAGAGCCCTTCCTTTATAATCTCTTTTCTGATCATGACATAATAGAAATCCCCAGACTCATACAAAAACCTGTGGCAAAGATTATATCCAAGATCAGAGCCAAAAAGACAAAGCATTATTACGAAATTATGGGAGGCAAGTCCCCACAGAGGGAGCAAACAGAAAAGCAGGCACAGGCGCTCCAAAAAGAACTGGGAGAGAACTTTAAAGTAGCTGTCGCTATGAGATACTGGCATCCTTTTACGGAAGAGGCATTGCAAGAACTTTTCAAAGAAGATTTAAAAGGTATAGTTTTGCTTCCCATGTATCCCCAGTATAGCAAGACCACCACTGGCTCTTCCTTCAACGAGTTTGACAGAGTTTTTAAAAAGTTCCCACAAGTGCCTGTTGTCAAGGTAAAGTCGTATCACGACCATCCCACCTACATAAGGGCTATGGTGGAAAACATAAAAGAGCATCTCCCCAATTGGGAAGAGTACTTTTTCATTTTTACCGCTCACAGCCTGCCTGTTAAGGTCATAAAGAGAGGAGACCCATATCAGAAACAAACGGAAGAAACAGTCAGGCTCATTGTGGAACACTTCCCTAAGGTAAAATACGCTCTTGGCTATCAGAGTAAGATAGGACCCGTCAAATGGCTTGAACCATCAACTGACAAGCTTATAGAAGAAACTATAAAAGCTGGTTATAAGCACATAGCTATTATACCTGTATCTTTTGTATGTGAGCATTCTGAGACCCTTTATGAGCTTGATGTATCCTACAGACAGCTTGCAGAAGATTTGGGTGTTGAGTCTTTTGTAAGAATCCCCACTTTGCAGGATCATCCCACTTTCATATCTGCGTTAAAGGAAATTACACTGTTTTATGCGAAAAATTTATAAAATATAAAAGCTATGGACTTTCACACAATTTTTCTTCATCTTGCGCTAATTCTATTTTTAGCCCGTTTGGTAGGAGACACCTTTGCCAAACTTGGTATGCCTTCTGTTATAGGTGAGATACTCGTAGGAATACTCTTAGGCAAAAGTGCGTTGGGTATCATAGAGCCTAACCAGATTATAAAACTTCTTGCGGAAATAGGCGTGATACTCCTGCTTTTTCATGTGGGTTTGGAAGCTGACATTCAGAGACTAAAACAGGTAGGCATTTTTGCCTTTCTTGTTGCCTTTGTAGGAGCTTCTTTACCTATGGCTCTTGGAACTTTAGTTTCTTACTACCTTTTGAATCTGCCTCTACTGACAAGCCTTTTTATAGGAGGAACACTGAGCGCAACGAGCATAGGTATAACGGTTAAGGTGCTTGAGGACCTTGGTAAAATGAAAGAAAGGTTTGCTCAAATAGTGCTCGGTGCTGCGGTACTTGATGATATATTGGGAGTGGTTCTCCTTGCAGGACTTTATGAGTTCTCAAAGGAAGGTGTGGTAAAGCTTGATGCTACAATCACACTGATGCTTTATATAGCCACATTTTTTATACTTTCTCCCATACTTGCGCGGATATTTGCAAGGCTCATACAGGTCTTGTCATCAGCTCTTGGCACAGAGGACTTTATACCACCTGCAGTATTATCCGTTGTTTTCTTTTTTGCTTTTTTGGCACACACAGTAGGCTCTCCAGAGATACTGGGAGCTTTTACTGCAGGCCTTGCTCTTTCAAGAAGGTTCTCTTTACCCTTTGCAGTTTTTTTGAAAACGGACGAAAAAATGGCTCACAAAATAGAACACGCCATCACACCCTTGGTTTGGGTACTAACACCTATATTTTTCGTTTATGTGGGGCTTGAGATTAACTTGAGAGTTATAGACCTAAGTTCTGGCACCCTTTGGTTTATGTCCTTGATTATCCTGATAGTAGCCATCTTAGGTAAAGTTTTGAGCGGTTTTGTGATCAGGGTAAGTTTAAAAGAAAAACTCCTTGTAGGATTTTCCATGCTACCAAGAGGTGAGGTGGGTCTTATATTCGCAGAGCTGGGAAAACAATCGGGAATTTTTAACCCTACTGTTTATGCGATGATGGTGTTCGTGATAGCAATAACTACCTTTCTTTCCCCTATTGCTCTAAAGGTTTTACTAAGAGCTTCTTAAACCAAATTTCACAAAAAGTTTATATTTTATACTTTTATATTTCTAAAAAGTGGAGGTTTTGTTATGACAAGGAAAGGAGCGGACATAGTTATAGAAGTCCTGAAAGAGGAAGGTGTGGAGTACATATTTGGACACCCCGGTGGTGCCATAATGGAGGTCTACGATGCTCTCTATAGAGACGGAGGCATAAAGCACATACTCACAAGGCATGAACAGGGTGCAGGACACATGGCAGAAGGTTATGCGAAAGCTACAGGAAAGGTAGGTGTTGCCATGTCCACATCAGGTCCGGGTGCTACCAATTTGGTGACCGCAATAGCGGACGCATACATGGACTCTGTGCCAGTAGTTTTTATCACAGGACAGGTGCCTACTCATCTTATAGGAAATGATGCCTTTCAGGAGGTGGATATAGTAGGTATCACAAGACCCATAACCAAGCATAACTTTTTAGTAAAGAGGATAGAGGACCTTCCTTTGATACTGCGCCAAGCCTTTTACATAGCAAGGACAGGAAGACCAGGACCAGTGCTTGTAGATATACCCAAAGACATCACCCAAAAGCTCTCTGATGTAAAAATTCCTTCCTTAGATGAAGTGAAGAACTCTCTGCCAGGCTACAAACCCCACACAGAAGGTAATCCCCAACAGATAAAGAAGGCAGCAAAGCTCATCATGTCCGCAAAAAGACCCGTTCTATATGTGGGAGGTGGTGCGGTTCATTCAGAGGCTCAAAAAGAGCTCGTAGAGCTTGCAGAGCTCATGAAGATACCCGTTACTACCACCAACATGGGCAAAGGTGCTTTCCCAGAACTACATCCTTTGGCACTTCACATGCTTGGTATGCACGGCACATACTACGCTAACATGGCAGTTTATAACTGTGATCTTCTCATTGCAGTGGGTGCAAGGTTTGATGACAGAGTCACAGGAAAGATAGAGGAGTTTGCTCCTCAGGCAAGTATCATACACATAGACATAGACCCCGCATCCATATCCAAAAACATAGTGGTGGATGTTCCCATAGTGGGTGATGTGAAGGTAGTTCTGAGAAAGCTCATTGAAGAGATAAAAAAAGAAGGTGCCAAGATCCTATTCCCAGAAGAGAGGCAAAAGTGGATAGAGCAAATAGAAAAGTGGAAAAAACTACACCCTCTAACTTACAGAAAATCTGACAAAGTCATAAAACCCCAGTATGTCATAGAAGAGATATGGAAAGCCACCAAAGGAGATGCCATTATAGCCACAGGTGTGGGACAGCACCAAATGTGGGCTGCCATGTTTTACAAGTATTCATTCCCAAGGCAGTTCATAAACTCGGGTGGTTTGGGAACTATGGGTTTTGGTCTTCCCGCAGGTATAGGTGCTAAGTTAGGAAGACCAGAAAAAGAGGTGTTTGTAATAGACGGCGATGGTTCTTTCATGATGACCATGCAGGAGCTCATAACTGCGGTGCAGTACAAAGTGCCTGTAAAGATAGCTATAATAAATAACGGATATCTGGGCATGGTGCGTCAGTGGCAGGAGCTTTTCTACGAAAAGCGCTACTCAGAAGTGGACCTTAGCGTGCAACCTGATTTTGTAAAGCTTGCAGAAGCGTGTGGTGCGGTAGGCTTTAGAGCAGAAAAACCAAAAGAAGTGAGAGAGATCATTGAGGAAGCTCTGAAAATCCAAGACAAACCTGTCCTTCTTGATTTCCATGTGGATAGAGAGGAAAATGTCCTTCCTATGGTGCCAGCAGGCAAGTCTTACAGGGATATGATCCTTGAAGATGGAAAGAAGGGCGTTGATGCGGACACCATGTACCTTGTAGGGTAAGGAGGTAGGTATGAGCGAGCTAAACTCAATTGAAGCTCCCACACCTATGATCAGAGAGACAAAAAAAGGTAGTGTTAGAAAACACATAATAACGGTGCTTGTAAGAAACGAACTTGGTGTTTTGGCAAGGATAGCCACTCTGATAGCAGGTAAGGGTTATAACATAGAAGGTCTATCCGTTGGTGAAACGCACGAAAAGGGCATCTCCCGAATGACCATAGAGGTTATAGGGGACGACGTAGTGATAGATCAAGTAGTAAAACAACTTAGAAAGCTCATAGATACCCTAAAGGTAAGGGATCTAACAGACACACCTCACGTAGAGAGGGAACTTGCTCTTATCAAGATACACACTTCCACACCCAGAGCCAGGGATGAGGTGCTTAGGATCACTGAGATATTCAGAGGTAGGATAGTGGATGTGTCCCAAAGCACCTACACTGTTGAAATAACAGGCACAGAGGACAAGATAAACGCTTTTGTGGAACTTGTAAAACCCTTTGGTATAATGGAAATGGCAAGAACTGGTAAAGTAGCACTAAAGAGAGAGATGGCAAACACTGAGGAGGATACATCATGGAAGTGATTTCTTACAGAGAACCTTATGAGTCTATAAAAGACCTTCCTGTTGGGATCTTTGTTTTTGAAGAGGACTTTGGGCATCTTGAGTATGTGGGAGAGTTGGCAAAGGCTATAGAAAAGCTCCTCTCGGTAGAAAACTTCAAGGGCAAGGAAGACACCATAGTGAAACTACCTGTGTTAGATGGAGATAAGGTAAGGACTTTCTATTTAATAGGGCTAGGCAAGAAGGACAAAGTTAGCTTTGACCATTATAGAAGGGCATCCGCCATCTTTGTTAAAAGGCTCAGAAAGGACAAAGTGCCTACCGCACACCTTTACGCAGGAGAAAACTTGGACTACAAAAGAAGCAAAGCTATAACCGAAGGGCTCTTGCTGGGAAACTACAGCTTTGACAAGTATAAAACCAACAAAGAGAACTCCTTTCGTGTAGATAAAGTGATGATCTACAGCGCGGATCAAGAAGGTATAAGGATAGGTAAAATCTTCGCAGATGCGCAGATCTTTGCAAGGGACCTGACGAACGAACCGGGAAATGTGATAAATCCCATAACACTTGCGGAGATAGCACAAAAGCTCGCTCAGGATTATGGGCTTGAATGCAAAATTTACGATGAAAAGCAAATTCAAGAGATGGGTATGTACGCCCTTTGGAGTGTAGGCAAAGGTTCTTCCACACCTCCGAGGTTCATACACCTGACATACAAACCTCAGGGAGAGCCAAAAGACAGGATAGCTCTTGTGGGTAAGGGGCTTACCTTTGACAGTGGTGGGCTCAACATAAAGACGGGTGATTATATGAGGACCATGAAGATGGATAAGTCTGGTGCCTGTGCTGTATTGGGTATAATGAAGGCTCTTGCTCAGCTAAAGCCTCAGATAGAGGTGCACGGTATAATTGGTGCTGCGGAAAACATGCCAAGCGGTAGCGCATACAGACCCGATGATATCATAAAAACCATGAGTGGAAAGACCATTGAGGTGGATAACACAGACGCAGAGGGAAGGATCACCCTTGCAGATGCCCTTCACTACGCATCCAACCTTAAACCCTCTTACATCATAGACATGGCAACTCTCACGGGAGCTTGTATAGTGGCTTTAGGAGAATACACCGCAGGACTATTCACCAACGACGATGAGTTTGGAGATAAGCTTCTTGAAATATCCAAAGAAACAGGAGAGAGACTTTGGAAGCTACCCATGGATGACAAGAAATTGAGAGAGAAGATAAAAAAGTCTGATGCGGACATAGTAAATACGGGTGGCAGGTATGGAGGTGCTATAACCGCAGCCATGTTCCTTGAGGAGTTTGTAGGTGAAGGTATAAAGTGGATACACCTTGATATCGCAGGTCCCGCATACTTTAAGGAAGAGTTTGGATACTACTCAAAGGGTGCTACTGGTTTTGGTGTTAGGACTTGTCTTGAGTATATTCTTAGTTTAGATAAGGGGACGTAGCTCAGCGGGAGAGCGCCTGCATCGCAAGCAGGAGGTCGGGGGTTCAAATCCCCTCGTCTCCACTTTCTAAAGGGTTCTTAAGAAAAGCTCGTATGAACCCACTCTCACATACAGAATCTCAGGAATACCCTGAAAACTATCCATAAAGCTCCCTCCCACATATGCCCTTACAGAGAAATTTTCAAACCTTCCGAGTTTTACGAGCTTGTCCTCCTCGTAGAACCTTATATCTCCGTAAGGGTATGGAAACTCGTAGTAGTAGAGAGTTTTATCTTTGTAGATATATGCGCACTTGACTACTCCTTCGTAGTAATCACCTGCGGATGTAATCATAAACAGTTTGTCCTTTTCTATGTGAAGGGTCTTTGCTGACAAAACCTTGCGCTGTATATTTAGTAGCAAACTTGCCTCTTGCTTTAGCCTCTCACTATCCGCCAAAAGGTTTGTGGAGTTTGTCAAGAAAGAGTAAAGGCTGTAAGAGAGAACACTAAAAAGTACGCCAACGATCATAAGAACCACTAATACTTCCAAAAGGGTAAAGCCCTTTTTATCTTTTAGGTGTGTAGATGTAGATCTGCGCTTTTCCATAAGAGTATGTAGTCTCCTCTATTTGTGGATAATCTTTAAGAGATTCTTTCTTGACATCAAGGTTTTCCTTTTGATTTAGCACGAGCTTGTTGTTCAAAATAAGCATGTCTGTAAATAACAGTTGTGATTCATAGTAATCCCTTCTTGCATTGGAAAGTAGATCAAAGAGCACACCAAAAAATATGGCTAAAAGAGTTGTAGCAATGAGAACTTCAATAAGGGTAAAACCTTTAAAGTTTCCATACATCTATATCATCATCTGTGCCATCTTTACCATCTGGACCCACGGATTTTAGCTCGTATGGATGCCCTACACCCGGTGCGAGGTATATAAAGTCCCTGTCCCAAGCGTCCTTTGGCACTTTATCCAAGTACTGTCTCCACCTTGTTGGTATGGGTGGTGTTGTAGGTTTTTCTACCAAAGCCTTTAGTCCCTGCTCGGTAGTAGGGTAAAAGCCGTTATCTATCTTGTACTGTTCAAGAGCATCCTTTATAGCCTTCATCTGGATCTTTGTGGTTTCTATCTTGGCTTCTTCTACCCTGCCTGTGATTCTGGGTACCACTATAGCAGCAAGAAGACCAAGTATAAGAATAACTACCAAAAGCTCTATGAGCGTAAAACCCTTTCTCATAAAAAACTATTTTATCAGTTGAGCATGGCGAGAATCTGGTGTCTTAGGATGTGTGCGGGTTTGTAGTCTGGTGCTATTCTTATGGCGTTTTCAAGCTCATCTAAGGCGTCTTTAAACTTACCCAAGGCAAGATAAGCGCGCGCCAAGTTCATGTGAGGATAGTGTCTTGGCTCGTAATTCTTTGCGGTGATGGCTCTTTTGAGCCACGGTATAGCCTCTTCGTACCTACCAAGAGCTATAAGATAAGACCCTATGTCGTTGTAAGGGTTTCCCAAGTCAGGGTCTAATTCTATAGCTTGTTTGCAAAGTTCTATTGCCTTTTCGTAATCTCCCAACATACTGTAAGCCCATCCAAGGAAAGTGTAAGCTAAGGCGGTAGGATATATCTCTATGGACTGCTCGTATAACTCTATTGCCTTTTTGATATCACCCATCATGTGGTAAGCATACGCTTTGTTAAAAAGTTCTTGCGCATCCTTCCTGAGGTCTTCCATAGGAGCTCACCTCCTTCTACTTAATATAATCCTTTTAGAAATATTGACAATACATCACTAAACTATTCCCACTCCCTCTCTCTGTAAAAGTCCTCCATCTTTTTAGGAATGGACACCTGCAATCCAAAGAGCATCTTCATCTGCAGTGCATTATAAACGGCCTGCCCCCTAACGGTATTGTTAAAAAATATGTAAGTAAGCTTGTCCCCCAACTTCTTTATCTTAGTTTTAAGCTTTTTTAGCTCCTCCAGAGAGTAAAGGTAGTCATAAGGCTTTAGTGGATCTCTTCCGTGAAGTCTTACATAATTTATATCGCCTGCGGACACCCACGGTCCTATCAAAAACTTACTGCCTTTGGGTGCGTCCGTATTAACAAGCGAAAAACCCTGCTCTTCAAGAAAGCTGTAAAAGTCTGCGCTTCTAAAGCTTTTACTTCTTACCTCAACGACCTTTTGTATGCCTCTAAAATCCTTAGAGAGTTTTATGAGATACTCCAAACT
>ERZ1669249.112-NODE-112-length-47025-cov-47.374792_pt1 | contig 47025 bp, 47 predicted proteins | sample MGYA00579293_ERZ1669249 | MGnify/ENA primary metagenome ERZ1669249 (study PRJEB41166, sample SAMN08046057) | hot springs metagenome | biome: hot spring; feature: neutral hot spring; material: thermophilic sediment; isolation source: thermophilic sediment from... | reverse complement strand
TAGCCCGGGGGAGATTCGAACTCCCGTCGGCGGGTCCAAAGCCCGCTATGCTTGTCCACTACACCACCGGGCTCCACACAGCATGAGATGTTAATTTAACTCTTTGATATCTGTGTTTTGATTAAATGTTTTCTTTCCCGCCTTATTTTCAATATGTTTCTCCTAACTTTTTCAATAGTTTCTGCTGCCTCTGCCTTATCCACGCATGCGGTGGTGGTTGGGCTTAGAAGCTTCAAGATGTTTTGGCAGTTTCTGGGATTGTTCCTTTCGAGTTTTTCTATTGAGCGCATTAGGCATGTGTAGTCTATTTTCTGCTTTTCTGTTGCGGCTTTCAGCCAAGCATAATTCTCAACAATGTTTAGGGATATGCTGGTCAAGTAGTGCACTGTTTCAGCAAACTTTTTAGAGCTTATCATTGAATTTGCCTTCAAAATTGTGCCTTGCATGAATGCCGAATTGAAATAGTAGTTTATGCCAGTCTTAATTTTGAAGTGCAGGCTTTTTAGGACTCGGGGTTTTCGCTTTATTGCGAAGTTCATTTCATCCCAAACGGCTTTGAAAAGCTTGAGTTTTTCTTCAGCCACAGCCGCATTTACCTCTTTTAGTTTTGATGTTTCCATATAGCCAGCAAAAATTCCTGGCATGCCAAGCTTTTTCGTTGCGGTTTCCACTTTCTCCAAAAATCGGCTGTTTGAAAATGGTTGGAGGGCTATTTCTAAAGGCACTCGAAGAATATTTTCCATGGCAACCATGGCGAAAATTTGAGCACTTAAGTAGTCGCCTTTTGCATGGGCTGAGGTTGCACGGCTTAGGTATATATCTGACTCTATTATGTGGGTTTCTGTTCTCATTTCAACCCTTTCTGGCAAGCTATAGAACTTCGCCATTGAAAGTTTTGTATTTGTCAAGGTCCAGTCTCTATCGTAAAGGATTTGGACCTCGTAGAGTTTTTGGTCAAGCTTTGGGTGAATTGGGCCCTGAAGCAGATGTTTTGAAACGAAGTTTAAGTCTATGAATAGGTCGCCAACGGAAACCCTTTCCACATATTCGTCTTCCAGAGGATTGTTGCTTATGACTAGCAGGTCAATATCGCTTGATGGTTCGGCGTCTCCTCGGCTCCAGCTTCCAAATAAGCCTATTGCAGAAATGTTTTCGTTGGCAGCCATTTCCTTTACGATTTTCTCCAGTGCTTTTCGCATTTTCTCTGGAAGCTTCATCATTTTTGCACAGACTCTTCCGTTGAATTAGTAGCGTGCATCTTTATTCAAGATTTGTTAAGGGGATATTTTAGTTTAAACCGTAAAATTTATATATTAAAACATTTCCTTTGGATAGAACACGCGGGGCCGGATGGCGTCTTCTACTCCTATATTGGGGAAATGAAAAGGGGACGGTTCTACGCAAAAATCGAAGCGTGAGAAAATGAGTGGGAAAGAAGGTGGAACCCGTCAACGCCTAGTCGACAAGTGTCCAGAATGTGGTAGTGTAAACCTTATCCATGACTATGACACTGGAGAGACTGTCTGTGGAGAATGCGGACTGGTTCTCCACGAGCAAATGATGGATAAGGGACCGGAATGGCGAGCCTTCACACAGGAGGAGAAAGCCTCAAGAAGCCGTGTCGGAGTGCCAACATCCTACTCCGTCCACGATAAGGGATTATCAACAGCCATAAGCCAAGTTGACCGCGACGCCTTCGGGAGGAAACTTCCACTTTCAACAAGACTGCAAATGTGGCGACTAAGAAAATGGCAGATACGCTCAAGGGTGCACTCCTCGATAGACCGAAACCTGGCACAGGCAATGGCTGAACTTGACCGCCTCTCAGACAAAGTGTATATTCCACCGCCAATCAAGGAGAAGGCGGCAGTCATATACCGCAAAGCCCTAGACAAAGGCTTAGTGCGGGGAAGATCAATAGCAGCCATAGCTGCCGCCGCACTTTACGCAGCTTGCCGTGGAAGCGGAACCCCAAGAACTTTGAGGGAAATAGCAGAAGCCAGCCTAGTGGACAAGAAGGATGTCGCCAGATGTTATAGGCTATTGCTTCGCGAACTTGACGTGCAAATGCCCATAGCAGACCCACTAACATACATATCAAAAATCGCAGAGAAAACCGGAATTTCTGGAAAAACACAAGGACTAGCCATCCAAATTCTTCGCGAGGCAAAAATGAAGAGGGCAGCTGCTGGAAAAGACCCGATGGGGTTGGCTGCCGCAGCCCTATACATCGCATGCTTGCAAAATAACGAGAAGAAAACTCAGAAAGACATTGCTGAGGCAGCTGGAGTAACTGAAGTTACGGTTAGAAACCGTTACAAGACGCTGAAGAGGCAGCTGAACCTAGAACTGCCAGACTAGCCCCAATTTTAACTTTCATTTTCTTCCTTTTCAATTTCCATAACTATTGGACCGACATACCCGCAGTCTTCACAGACATACTTTTTGGGCGTCAACCAGTAGTCAAGGCTGCTTGACAAGTGAATTCTCGGACTCCCGCATTTTGGGCAGTATATTTTTGACGACCCACGATGTTTCAGAGTCTTAAGTACCTCGCGCATGTTTTTTAGGATTCCCATGGGCTTACACCTTATGATAGGGCACTATTGAACTTCTATGTTTTCCGCTGGATATCCAAGCTTTATTAGATATTGACGAACTTTTTCACGATGGTCTCCCTGAAGGATTATTTGGCCGTTTTTGGCTGTTCCTCCACAGGCGCAGAAGCCTTTCAGTTTTTGGGCTAGGCTCCCTAAGTCTGTGTCCTTGTCATTTATGCCCTCAACTATTGTTGTTGGTCTGCCGAACTTTCTTGTTTCAAACCTTATGCGAATTCTTTGCTGTTCTTTGCCTATCTCGCCGCAGACGCACAAATCTTTGGGAAGCCCACATATTGGACAGATATCAGCCATGACGCTCAACACTACAATGGCAACGGCTGTATATAAAATTTTCAAATTTCCGAATAAATAAAACGTACAAACTAATGAACAGCCTTTAATCTGGAAAAGCTTTAATGTTTTCACGTAGCCTTTTCGAATTATGCGGGCACTTGTTATAGGCTGCGGAAGAATGGGTTCGGCGGCGACTGAAGACTTAGCAAAAAGAGTGAGCAACATCGAAGTTTTTGTCGCCGACAAAGATTCTGAAAGGGCTAAGGAAACAGCAAGAAAAATTGGAAAAAACAATATTAAATGGTTTGAGTTGGACGCTTCAAACAAGAACGAGCTTATTAACGCCTTGAAAGATTTTGATGTGGCTTTGGGCTTTTTACCACCGAAGTTTGGTTTCAGCCTCATCGAAGCATGTATTAAGGCTGGAAAGAATCTTGTGGATGTCTCTTACATGCCTGAAAACCCCTTGATGCTACACGACAAGGCTGTTGAGGCTGGCGTCACAATTGTTCCAAGCTGTGGATTGGCACCAGGCATAAGCAACATTCTTGTGGGCCATGCAGTTGCAGAACTCGACAAAACTGTTAAGGTTCACATAATGGTTGGTGGGCTTCCAGAAACCCCAATACCGCCTTTAGGCTATGCCATTACATGGTCTCCCGAAAGCCTAATCGACGAATACACATGCAAAGCTCGAATAATTAAGGATGGCAAAATAGTCGAAGTTGAAGCCCTAGAAGGATTGGAAGAGGTGGAATTCCCAAAAATTGGAAGACTCGAGGCGTTCTATACTGATGGACTTAGAACCTTGCTTTATACCGTGAAGGGTGTTGATGAGATGTGGGAGAAAACGCTCCGCTATCCTGGGCATGCGGAAAAGGTAAGGCTTCTTAGGGATTTGGGATTTTTCAGCAATGAAGAGATCTCCATTGAGGGACATCGCGTACAGCCCAGAAAACTCACAGCAAAACTTTTCGAGAAGGTGTTGGTCAAACCAAATGTTAAAGATATTGTGGTTTTAAAAGTTGACGTCGTCGGTTTGAAGGATAGAAAGGAAACACATTACACGTATAAGCTGGTGGATTTTTACGACGAGAAAAACAGGGTAACTGCCATGGCCAGGACCACGGCATACACGGCCTCAATTGTGGCATCCTTAATTTTAAAGGGAGAAGTGCGCTTAAAAGGGGTTGTGCCTCCAGAAATGCTCGGCATGGAAGATAGAATTTACGGGCGAATTATGGCTGAACTTAGCAGTAGAGGGATAAAAATCACTGAAGAGATACGCTCTGGGAAGTTTGCCTTATGATACGATGCCCATTCCGTGAGTTCTTCGCGGAGGCTCTCCCTAACCTGTTTTAGGCTCTGCCTCTTAGTCACGTACTTGTCTCCGCCCATTCTGCCTGCCCTGAAATCTTTGTCTAACTGGGCTAGTTGTTGGTCTATTTCTGCGATGCGGGCCTTATCTGGTCTATGTAAGATATTGCCCTTTCCTCTGCCATGACTTCTGATGATGTCAGCGCCATCTTTATTACGCCATCCTCTATTCGCAATATTCTGTCAGTAGCGTCACGCAGCTTTCGTGCAAAATTATTTCATGTTTAATTTAAGTTATTTTAGACTACACAGTAGAACATGCTTTATATTTCTATTCGTTCCATTTCTATTGAAAAGTCATGTCAATAACAAAAATTAGGAAAAGAGACGACCGTATAGTCGACTTCAACCCTGAGAGAATCAAAAGTGCCATACATAAGGCTTTTGTAGCCGTCAAACTTGAGGACGGCGAAAAAGCTGAAAAATTGACAAGGGATGTTGTCAGCCTCTTAGAAGAAAGATTTGTAGAGAAAATTCCATCGGTTGAGGATGTCCAGGACGTTGTAATAGAGGTTTTGAAGAAAAGCGGTTTTGAGGAGGTTGCCTCAGAATACCAAGCCTATAGGAGGAAGAAGGAGGAGATAAGGCAGCTCAGAGAAAAGCTTGGTATCGAAGAGCCTAAGCTGACAGTTAACGCGCTTGAGGTTTTGAGGAAGCGTTACCTCCGAAGGGATGAAGCTGGAAACATAATTGAAGACCCAGCTGGAATGTTTAGGAGGGTTGCCACAGCCGTAGCGAGAGTTGACCGAAAATATGGTGAAGACCCGAAAGAGAGCGTGGAAATCTTCTACAAGATGATGGCAAGGCTTGAGTTTCTCCCGAATTCGCCGACGCTTTTCAATGCTGGAACGAAACTAGGTCAGCTATCTGCGTGCTTTGTTCTGCCAGTTGAAGATTCCCTTGACAGCATCTTCACAGCTGTTAAGAACATGGCCTTAATCGAGAAAAGCGGCGGCGGTGTTGGCTTTGACTTCTCGAGGCTTAGGCCTAAGGGCGACATAGTCATGTCCACCAAAGGAGTGGCTTCCGGGCCAGTAAGCTTCATGCGGGTTTTTGACATCGCCACAGAGGTCATCAAGGCTGGTGGGAAAAGGCGGGGTGCCATGATGGGGATTCTACGGGTGGATCATCCGGACATCTTGGAGTTTATAACCGCTAAACAGCAGCCGGGCTTCCTATCAAACTTCAACATATCAGTTGCCATAACCGACGAGTTCATGAAAACCTTAGAGATGGATAGCGAATACTGGTTGATAAATCCGAGAAATAAGGAGAGGACTGGCAAGCTTAAGGCTAGGGAAGTATGGGACCTAATTGCAAGGTCTGCATGGGCAAGCGGGGACCCTGGCGTCGTGTTTATAGATGAGATTAATAGGCATAATCCCACCCCAGAGGTTGGGAGAATAGAGTCCACAAACCCATGTGGTGAACAGCCCCTATTGCCCTATGAATCATGCAATTTGGGATCGATAAATCTTTCACGCATGGTTGAGAATGGAAGAATTAACTGGGAGAAGCTTAGGGAAACCGTTAGGAACGCTGTCCACTTCCTTGACAATGTTATAGATGCCAACAAGTATCCGTTGAGGGAAATAGAGAAGGTCACGAAGGCTAATAGGAAGATAGGTCTAGGCGTTATGGGCTTTGCAGACATGCTCATCAAGCTTGGCATACCCTACAATTCTGAACAAGCCCTAGAGCTGGCGGAAAAGCTGATGAAATTCATCGATGAGGAAGCCCACAAGAAGTCTGAGGAGATTGCCGAAAAAAGGGGTTCATTTCCAAATTTTGAAAAGAGCGTTTGGAAGGACAAGTATAGGGCTATGAGAAACGCCACAGTTACAACCATAGCCCCAACGGGAAGCATAAGCATAATTGCCGGATGCTCTTCTGGCATAGAGCCGCTTTTCGCCATATCCTTCATAAGAAACGTCCTGGATGGCACAAGGCTTTTTGAAACAAACCCGTTGTTTGAGATGGTGGCGAAGGAGAGAGGCTTTTATGATGCTAGCCTCCTCGAGGAGATAGCGAAGACTGGTTCTGTTCAAAAGATAGATAAGGTTCCAGGAGACGTCAAAAAGGTTTTCGTGACAGCCTTAGACATTGAGCCTGAGTGGCATGTGAGGATGCAGGCGGCTTTCCAGAAGTACACGGATAATGCTGTTTCAAAAACCGTTAACATGCCCTATGAAGCGACGGTTGATGAAGTTAGGGAAGTGTTTGAGCTTGCATGGAAACTGAAGTGCAAGGGCGTAACAGTCTTCCGATATGGAAGCAAGCCTGAGCAAGTCCTATACATTGGGGAAGTGAAAACTGCTGAAAAGAGATTTATTTCGGCAGATTCAGAATATGCTGGAGGTTGCCCAACAAAAACCTGCCCATTCCCGGGTTAAACAGACAAGGGCGTAGTTTCAGGCATAGGTGATGCCTTGTGACAGGCTTGATGGGCTTTGTTGACGAGGAGAACATGAGCATGCTTACAGACTTGTATGAGCTTACCATGTGTGCAAGCTACTTTGACAATAAAAGGCTTGAACCAGCCACCTTCGACCTTTTCATAAGGCGTTTGCCACCAAACCGTTCCTACTTTCTATTTGCCGGATTAGAGCAAGTCCTCCTGTTTCTGGAAAGGATGCGTTTCACAGAAAAGCATATAAAATTCTTGAAAAGCCAAGGGTTCAAGGAGGATTTCCTCGAATACTTAAGGAATTTCAAGTTCAGCGGGGATGTTTGGGCTATTCCAGAGGGCACTGTGGTTTTTCCCAACGAACCATTGATTAGGGTTACAGCCCCAATAATAGAGGCGCAGCTAATAGAAACCTTCATCCTAAACACAGTTAATCTTCAAACCACAATAGCCACTAAAGCCTCAAGGGTTGTTTACGCCGCCCAAGGAAGGCCTATAATCGAGTTTGGCTTAAGGAGGGAGCATGGAACAGACGCTGGAATGAAGGTTGCCCGTGCAAGCTACATTGCGGGCTGCAACGGCACATCAAATGTTCTTGCTGGAATGTTGTACGGCATACCGGTTTTTGGAACTATGGCACACTCATTTGTCATGTTCTTCAGCAGCGAAATAGACTCTTTTAGAGCTTTCACAAAAACCTTCCCGGACAAGTCAACTCTGCTTATAGACACCTTTGACAACATTAAAGGTGCTAAAAACGCCATAACAGTCGCCAAAGAGCTCGAAAAAGCGGGGTTTAGACTCCGCGGAGTGCGCATCGACAGCGGAGACCTTGTGGAAATAAGCCGAAAAGTTAGGATGATGCTTGACGATAATGGGCTTAGCTATGTGCAGATATTTGCAAGCGGAGACCTCGACGAATACAGAATAGATGAGTTGCTAAGCAAAGGCGCAAAAATAGACGCCTTCGGCGTTGGAACCCGCATGGGAACGTCAGCGGACAGACCTTATGTTGACATAATCTACAAACTATGCGAAAAAATAGACGAGAAGGGCGAATTCCAGCCAATAATGAAACTAAGCGAAAGAAAAGCCACCCTTCCCGGGAGAAAGCAGGTTTTCAGATTTAGGGATGAAAGGGGAAACTTTGTTAAAGATGTGATCGCCTTGGAAGGAGAAGATGTTGGCGGTGAACCACTCCTCGTCAAGGTTATGGAGAAGGGCAAAATAGTTTATGATTTGCCATCCCTCGAAGAGATTAGGAAAAAAGCCTTAAACAATCTTTCAATGCTTCCAGAAAAGTATAAGCGGCTTAGAGGGGCAGCCAAATACCCAGTAATGTTAAGCCCCAAACTTAAGAAGTTGATAAGGGATTTGAGGGCGAAACTGAAAAAGGTTGAAGGCACCTCAAGCTAAGATTGGGCCTATTTTCTTTTAAAGTTTAGCTTATAAACATCATTAGGAGGTTTATGAAGGCAACTTCTAATATGGCTGCTATGAAGAATACGCCATAAATGTAGATCAGGTCTCTTGTTTTAAGGGTTCTACTCAAAGTTTTCTTCAGCGTCAAGTAGATACCACAACCTTCAACGATTCCTACTGGCATACTCACGACCACTATTGCTGGCAACACGTCTAAGCTGACCTTCCCATATATTAGGGTGCAGCCTCTTAATATGCCTAAGAAAACAATGATTACTGTGAAGGCTATGGCGAAGGTTTGCGGGTGCTCCAAAACTATATGCGAATACTTCTCCCTCTTAAAAAAGCCAGAAATAACGAGGCTTACGTAGAAGGACATGCCTAGTAGAATCATGGAGATGACAAGCACTGTAGGAAAATCATCCCGACGGCTAAGAGGCTGTTTTGGAGAATGTTTTTTGCAAGAATTGTGAAGAAAACCGTGTTTTCAAAGGATGAGAGGAGGAGAAAGGTTAGGAAAGCTAAGCCCAAAAAGCCGTCCGCTTTTTAGATTCAGGCAACCTTTGAAGCCCCAGTGCAGCATTCTAAAGCAGTAGCCTAGTAAGCCGGTTGATTATTAATCCCAAGATTCCAAAGACAAGGGCTACAAACAGGAGAACCGCCAGATAGATTATTATTGCTAGTATGCCCACAGCGATTGCGCCAAGCCAGCCTGTTTCAAATAAACGCTTTATCAGTATCAGCCATGTTATGACTGTGAGGAGGATTGTTACCCAAAATGGCAGAAAGATAACAAACAGCGTTGATAACACTGTCCCAAGCAAGGCTATTATGAAAGCATCTGAAAGCAACGCGCGTCTTCTACCTACAACGATTAATCCGGCAAGGTAGAGCACAACCGCCAATACAAGCAGTTCTATTATGAATAAGGCGAGGGCGGATAGTAGGGTTAAGCCTTCACGTATCCCCCACTGCCAGTCTGGTCTGGCGTTAATCAGAAGCAACCACATGAGGATTCCGATTAGATGTCGCCACGACATTTTAACCACTTAATGTTTAGCATGGCATGTGCCGAAAAATAAAAGGATTGCTGTAGGCGTCTATTCTGTTATTTCTTTAACCTCTTTTTCGCCCTTTTCCAGCTCTTTAACCTGCTCCTTGTCTTCCCTAAGTAGCAGTGTTTGGAACTCGCCTACATGGGTTTTTTCTTCTCTGGCTATTTCCAATAGCACTTTTCTAATATTTTCATTTGTTATTGCTGCGGCTAGCTGTTCGTAGAGGTTTACGGCGTCTAATTCGGCGATTATGGCGGCTCTTAATATTTCGCAGTCTAGAAGCTTCTTTTCAACCTTGTCAATTTTAATCGGGATTTGGGATAACACGCCTTTTTTCACCTCCGTCTTGGTTTTGCGTTTAGCCACATGATATGATTTGATGTGCATTAAACTTTTGTTAATGAAGCGAAAATGCGCGTTTCTAAACTCCATTTCCCCATCTAGTTTCGGGAATGGTCCACTATGAGAAACATACAGAAAATTGGATGAAAATGTAAGTTGGGGGATTATGTGAGAAAAATGCTGGTTGTGTGGCTGTTTATAGTCCTTCTGCTAGTGTTGTGAAGAGGTCGTGGTGTTCCTCCTCGTCTTCTAGAATTTCTTCGAATAGGTGGGCTGTTGTTATGTCATTTTCTTTGTGGGCTTGAGCTATAATCTCTTTGTAGAGGTTTATGGCGTTCTCCTCGTCTTTTATGTCGCGTTCAATCATTTCCTTAAGCGTTTTGCCTACAAAAATTTCCGTAGGCTTTGTGGTTGGAGTCCCTCCAAGATAGAACAGCCTTTCAGCGATGGTTTCTGCATGCTTCATTTCTGTGATAGCCACTTTTTTAAGTTCTTCTTGAACAGCGAAGCCTTTTACGCCGCTCCATTGGACGTGTTGCCACATGTATTGTATGGAGACTTGCATCTCCCTCGCGATGGCGTCGTTCAGCATTTCCAACAATTTTTTAGAAGCCAAACTTTTCACCTCCCTTTTCAGTTTATTCCCATCTGTTTAAAAGTCTTGCCGAAAATCACGAAGCGCTAAGAAAAATATGGGAGGATGATGTGCAATTTTAATGCTATCCGCCCGGCGCCCCGTGGAATGGAACATTTTTCCAGAGGATGTCCCACCAGTCTTCCTCTGTTATTGTTTCGCCCCTCACAATGATTTCCAAAACTTCCTTTAGGAGTTCGTGGTGCCTCTTCTCGTCGGCTAGGATGGCTGTTAGGAGAAGCTTAACCTTCTCATCTTCAACCGATGGCAGCATGTCGCTTATCTTCTTTATGAGTTCGGCTTCTATGCGTATATGCCTCTCCACGAGGCTTCTTTGCTTGTCAAGGTGTTCCTGCGCGAGTGCTTGCTGGGTTGTGGTTAAAAGTTTTTGGGCAGCGTTATACATTTCCGCATGCTTTAATGAATCTAGCGAAATTCCCCTTAAAACGCCTTTAACCGACGGGTTTTTAATGCACTTTAAGGCCTCGTTAAGCGAGTCAACAATCTCATTTTCAACTTCAATTTGCCTCTTTATGAAGTTTAAAAGCTCATTTTTCGTGGACATATTTCAGTTTCCCCTTTCATATTGTATTGTGTTGAACGGACTATTTTAACGTCTATGCTAAGTCTTGACAAGCCTTTCAGCAATCCTCCGCCCGAATTCTCTGCACTTTTCCAAGCCAGCCTCGTCCGGCGTGTACCTTATTAGCAGTGGCGGTTCTGTCACTTCCATCTCAAACTTGTTCTTCAAGATTTCAAGGACAAGCCTTGGGGCTTCGCCACTCCATCCGTAAGAACCAAAGGCGGCACCAACCTTGCCTTTCAAGTTTATGCCTTTCACGGCGGCTTCTTCAAAGAGCATTTTTATGTCAACTGTTGTGTCATGGTGATAGGTGGGTGTGCCAACAATTATGGCGTCAAACTCTTTAAGCTGTTCTGGTGTTGCGTGATAAGTTAACTCCACCTCGGTGCCTTGCACTGTTTTTGCTCCTTCGGCTACAGCCTTAGCCATCTTCTCAGTATTTCCAGTCCTACTGTAATAGAGGATTAGGATTTTAGGCATATCAACCAGCCCTATTTTAGCGCCTCTTCCAGTCGTCTGCTGACTTCGTTCCAGTTTACAATTTTCCAGAAAGCCTCAACGAATTTGCCGCGGTCATTTTTGTAGTCAATGTAGTAGGCGTGTTCGAAAACATCCAAGACCATGAGGATTCGGAACATTGGGCAAATATTTACATTATGCTTTTCCACTTGCATCAGCATTAGGCGTCCAGTCTGCCTACAAAGGGTTAGAGCCGCCCAGCCAGAACCCTCAACGCTTACTGCCGCTTGAGAAAACTCCTTCTGGAAACGCTCAAAACTTCCAAAATCTTCAACAATTTTGTCGGCTAAGATTCCGCCGGGTTTTCCGCCGCCTCTGCTTGGTGGTGCCAAGTTGCCCCAAAACAGCGAATGCAACAAGTGTCCGGCAACATTCCATGAAAGTTCCTTAAGCGTCGCCTTAACATCTATGTCGATGTTTTCCTTTCGCGCCTTGTCCAACCGTTGGAGTATGGCGTTAGCCCCATTAACATAGGCTTGGTGATGCTTGCTATGGTGAATTCTCAATTGTTCTTCAGACATGTAGGGCTGCAAATCCCCATAGCCGTAAGGCAGCTGAGGCAAAACATAAAGCCTAGCTTGCTCCATAGTGCATACACCTCCATTCCTAAATTTTCTTCACAAACTGGTCCTTAGGGGCACCACAAACGGGACAAACCCAATTTTCTGGCAAAGCCTCGAAGGGTGTGCCTGGTTTTATGCCGTGTTCTGGGTCGCCTGCCTCTGGGTAGTAGACGTATCCGCAGATTAGACATTCCCACTTTTCCAAAACAGCTCAACCTCTCTCGCTATTTTTCTGTTTTAATGTTGTAGCTTACTTTTACGCCGGCTCTTTCGAAGAGCTTCCCAACCGGGCAGTTTTCCACTGTTAACTTGAAAATTTTCTGGACTGTTTCTTGTGGGGCGTCTGTTTTTACGGAGATGTTGAAGGCTACTTCTGTTACGGTTCCAGCCTCTTCGGATTTTATGGCTTCAAGCTTAACCTCCAAGTCTTTGAGCGGAACTCTCATTTTCTTAGCTATCAAAGCGAAAATTGTTGCGAAACATCCAGCATAGCTCATAACGCCCAACTCAAGGGCTGTCGGCCCCATGTCAGTTCCAAGTTCGGGTGGTAGATCTAGGCAGACGCTGTGGGCTCTTCCGTTGTCAACGGCTATTCGCAAGTCCTTAACAAGTTTGGCTGTTGAGTGAAGTTTTTGCACCAAACATTTCACCTCTTAAAAACATTGTCAAAAAGGGTTTTATGGGAGCTTCTTCTTGCAGAGGAACCAGTCAACACACTCGTAGCTCTCTTGCAAGCGTTTTTCGGCTTCTTCCTGCGTTGTAGGCGGCGGCACTATTACGGGTTCGCCCGGTCTCCAGTTGGCTGGCAAAGCCACCTTGTATTTATCGGCTGTTTGTAAGGCGTCAATTAGCCTCAAAATCTCGTCCATGTTTCTTCCAACATTCAGCGGATAATATATCATTGCCCTCAGTTTCATTTCTGGGTCTATTACGAAGACGCAGCGGACAGCGGATGTTGTGCTTTGTTTGGGGTGTATCATGCCAAATAGGTTGGCGACTTTCAGGTCCAAGTCGGCGATAATTGGAAATGGTATGGTTATGCCAAACTTTTCCTTTATGGTTCTGACCCAAGCAATGTGGGAGTAGACGCTGTCAATGCTTAATCCTATAAGCTGGACGTTCCGCTTAACGAGTTCCGGGTTTATTTGGGCGAAAGCCACAAACTCTGTTGTGCATACCGGCGTGAAATCAGCTGGATGTGAAAACAGTATAATCCATTTTCCTTTAAAGTCTGAAAGCCTAATCTTGCCATGCGTTGTGACAGCCCCAAAGTCTGGGACAACTTCTCCGAGCCGCAGTAATGGTTTTTCCTCAACTTTTTCTTCCATTTTATTTCATTCCTCCTCTACTTTAAACACCACAATCCTTTTATCCTTCAATGCTTATATGCTTTTCGTACAAAAATCGGCAAAAAACGTACATAATGGTGCGAAAATGGTAAAAAAGATTGCGGAAATAGACGAGCTTGACCTCAAAATCCTAAAACTTCTAGAGGAGGATGGGCGAATCGCTTTCATGGATATAGCCAAAAAATTGAGGCTAAGTGAATCAACGATAAGAAAACGGGTTCAAGCTCTGAAGGAAAACGGCGTGATAAAGAGGTTCACGGTGGAAATAGACCCAGCCAAGATAGGATTAAACACTGTCGCAATAGTTGGCATAGACGTGGACCCGCCAAAACTTTTGGAGGTTGCTCAAAAACTCTGCGAGTTCAAGGAAATCCGTTGTGTGGCCACATCCACAGGCGACCATATGATAATGACCGAAATATGGACTAAGGATGGACGAGAACTGACAAGGCTTATATCAGAAAAAATTGGGCCTATCGAAGGCGTAAAGAAGATTTGCCCAGCAATAATTTTGGAGAGGCTGAAGGGCTGAAATTTTAAGGGGGGAGAAATGCTTGAACACGCATAGCGCCCATAGCCATCATCACGTTCACCACGTGGAGGAGTTTAAGAGGCGATTCTGGATTTCGCTAATACTGACAGTGCCAATTCTGTTCCTTTCAGAAATGATTCAGATGTGGCTCGGCTTGGAATGGATAAGGATTCCCTTCCAGAAAGAGGCGCTGGCCCTCCTATCCATAATCGTCTATCTCTACGGCGGGTGGCCCTTCCTAAAGGGCTTAGCCGAAGAGGTTAAGGGCAGACAGCCTGGGATGATGACGCTTATTGGCATGGCTATGTCTGTGGCTATGTTGTACTCGCTTGGAACAGTCTTCCAGCTTATAAGTGGCAAGGACTTCTTCTGGGAGCTTGCAACCCTAATTGATGTAATGCTTTTGGGACACTGGATAGAGGCAAAAAGCGTCATGGGGGCTTCCATGGCCTTAGAAGAGCTTGTCCGCATAATGCCGACAACAGCCCACCTAATAAAAAACAGCGAAATTATAGATACATCAGTCTCACAATTAAATAAAGGTGACATTGTCCTCGTAAGACCGGGCGAGAAAATCCCTTCAGACGGCATCGTCATTGAAGGTGAATCATACGTTAATGAGGCTTTACTGACCGGCGAATCGAGACCTATAGGCAAAAAGGTGGGAGACAATGTTGTTGGAGGCTCAATAAACGGCGATGGCATCCTAAAAGTGCAGATAGAGCGGACAGGCGAAGAAACCTACTTGGCGCAGGTTATTAAACTGGTTAGGCAGGCCCAAGAAAGTCGCTCGCGAACGCAGGATTTAGCGAACAGAGCTGCTGCACTACTTTTTTATGTAGCTTTAACCGTTGGCGTAATAACTTTCACAGCATGGTCTTTTATGGCTAGTTTGGATTTCGCCCTAGAAAGAGCCGTAACAGTCCTCGTAATCGCTTGTCCCCACGCATTGGGTTTAGCCATACCACTGGTTGTGGCACTTTCCACATCCATAACAGCGAAAAACGGAATCCTTATTAGGGATAGAAGAGCCTTCGAAATGGTTAAGGATGTCAACGCCGTTGTCTTTGACAAGACTGGCACTTTGACTGTTGGAAAATTCGGCGTCAGCGACATCGTCGCCTTCATACCCGAAAAGGAGCTTTTGAGGCTAACTGCAAGCGTGGAGCTAAACTCCGAACACGTAATAGCAAAAGCCATAGTGGAGTACGCCGAAAGCAAAGGCATCAAAGCCCCACAAGCAAAGGATTTCAAGGCCTTGCCCGGAAAAGGCGCCTATGGAAAAGTTGGAAGAAAAGAAGTTTATGTTGGAAGCATAAACTTGCTAGAAGAGTTAGGAATAGCTGTTGAAGACTCAAAAATAAGGGAGCTGCAGGAGCAGGGCAAAACTGTCGTCTTCACGGTTGTGGATGGAAAGCTTGCTGGCGCTTTTGCTTTGGCGGACAGCATCAGAGAAGAAAGCCGCGAGGCGGTTAGAAAATTGAAGGAGAACAGCTTGAAAGTTTACATGCTTACTGGGGATTCTGAGGAAGTTGCCAGCTGGGTTGCAAAAGAGCTAGCCATAGACAAGTATTTCGCAAGAGTTCTCCCAGACAAAAAGGCTGAAAAAATAAGGCAGCTTAGGGAGGAGGGCTACCGCGTCGCCATGGTTGGAGACGGCATAAACGATGCACCAGCCCTTGTCACGGCGGATGTTGGCATAGCCATAGGCGCAGGAACAGACGTAGCCATAGAAAGCGCAGACATAATCCTCGTTAAAAACGACCCAAGAGACGTCGTAAAAGTCATAGACATCTCTCGGAAAACATATGCGAAGATGGCTCAAAACCTATGGTGGGCTGCAGGCTATAATATAATAACAATTCCAGTAGCGGCTGGAATCCTATCATGGTTCGGTGTTACGCTGCCAGCGGCAGTTGGCGCACTAATAATGTCCCTAAGCACAGTTATAGTCGCATTAAATAGTCAAACTTTAAGGAAGTATGAGCCAGAGGAGGTGAAAGCCATGGTGAAGAAAATCTTCGTAACCGATCCGGTTTGTGAAATGAAGATAGACCCTGAAACGGCTTTCAGTAAAATCGAGCATGAAGGTCGCACGGTCTACTTCTGTTCTAAAATTTGCGAGGAAGAGTTTAGGAAAAATCCAAAGAAGTATGTGAAATAGGGGATAAAGCTTTAACCAGAGATGCCCCTTACGTTTTCGACTGGAAGAATGCTGGTGAGCCTTTGGGAAGGCTGGCTGAGTTAAAGCTTGCAATGGGCACATCCATATTCCTAGTAGCCTTCATATTCGCACTCTTCTTGTCGGCAATAATGATAATCTTCCAGTTCAGCCTCATCTACGCCATAATAGGCACAGCACTGTTCATATTCATCCAATATTTGATAGGCCCAGCAATGGTGGCAAGCTCAACTAGGCTCCGCTATCTGGAGAAGGGGGAAAACCCATGGCTTGAAGAAACGGTGAAAGAATTAGCCGAAAAGTCTGGGCTCCCAATGCCAAAGCTGGCCATAGTGCCAGATGAAACGCCAAACGCCTTCGTCTTCGGCAGAACAGCCAAAGATGCCACACTAGCAGTGCATGAAGGCCTCCTCAAGAAACTTAACAAAGACGAGATTAGGGGCGTAATAGGCCACGAGCTAGGCCACATAAAACACAAAGACTTCATTGTTATGACAGTGCTCTCAGCCCTGCCACTACTCGCCTACCTGATTGCTCGGGCAACATGGGAAGCTGGAAGGTGGGCGCCAGCCTCAAGGAAGAAGGAGGAAGGCAGCATAAAGGCAGCCTTCTTCGCGGTGGCAATAATCTCCTACATAGTCTACATTGTTTCGCTCTTGTGCGTCATGGGTTTGAGCAGACTTCGAGAGCATTACGCTGATGCTTATTCCGCTTATCTGACAGGATCGCCTAGAAGTCTCCAAAGTGCCTTGGCAAAAATAACCTACGGATTGTCGCTTTCCCCTAAGCCGCCATCCGGTGCCAGAACCTTTTATATCGGTGATCCGGCGATGGCTAAGCTGGAAATTTCCTCCATAATGGAGAAGAAGGAGGAATACGACCTCGACAAGGATGGTGTTTTGGACGAGCGGGAACTGGAGCTAGCCATGGAGAAGGAGGCAAAGTCCACATGGGCGAAAATCAACACTTGGTTTTCAACACACCCGCCCACGTTTAAGAGGATACTGCTTTTGCGCGAAATTGAGATGGAGATGGAAAGCGGAAGGTTCACCAGCGACCGCATATACGCAAAAATCTAGCCCTTTCTAGCCTAGACATTTGGCAACATAGCTTAGAAAAGCCTCAGCCTCATCCTTTTCTCGACTGAACTGGAAAAGTCCATCAACCCAGCCCTTAGCCAATTCCAAAAGGCAGTAGTCCAACTCTCTCGTTATGTAAACGAGTATGCATCGGGTTTCAGGCTTCCAACGTTTTAGAATAGCGAAGGAGGCAACAGCCGTCTTAAGCCTAGCAGAGTCAAGCTCAACCTTAGCGTCAAAAACAGCCAGCGGGTCAATAAACCCGTTTACTTTCAGCCCTATGGAAATGTCAAATTCCATGGCGTAGCTTTTCTCGCCTTCATGCCAGACAAGACACTTTTCGCCCCAAAACACTTCAAAGGGTTTCTTTAGGGCAATTCTATCCTTCAGAAGACGGTAAACATATTCTTCGAAGGCGTAGGCGCGGAACTTCCCGAAAAACTGGGCGACTCCAATTTCAGCCTTGTTCGCCATTATTATTTCATTAAATTCTAGGAAGTCTTTTAGGGCTAGGGTTTTGGTCCACTTCTCATATTGAGCTTGCAGAGCTTTTCCAAGCATTTGCTGTTCTGCTTTTCTGCTTGAGCACAGCTCTTTTATGTAGTCTACTGGCTTTTTAGCCCTAGCCAATAATGGTCTCCAAAAGCGTTTTATCACAAACCCGGATTTAATACCTTCGTGGTCTAAACTTGAAAGGTGCGTCCTAAATGAAGGTTAAGCTTCTCCGTTATACGGCGGACCCTGAACTTCTCTGTGGGACTGCAGCCCTCACATCGACAAGGAGTGGCAGTCCATCTGAAATTTTTGAAAGTATGGATTTGGAGAGGGCTAGGCAGACGATTAGGCGGGTGACTGGCTATGGGCATATGTCGGTTATTGAACATGCATCCTTCACCTTCAGCATAGAAGACGTGTCAAGGGCTTTAACCCACCAGTTGGTGAGGCACCGAATTGCCTCCTACACACAGCAGAGCCAACGCCACGTCACATACGACACCTTGAAAAAGTATGTGACGCCGCCAACCATAGCCCAAAACCCAGAGGCCAAAAAATTGTTTGACGAAACTTTAGAAAGTATTTCCACGACTTACAAGAAACTTTTGGATTTGGGTGTTCCGAAGGAGGATGCACGCTATATTCTTCCAAACGCTGCAAAAACAAACATTGTGGTCACAATGAACGCCCGCGAACTCCGCCACTTCTTTAATCTGCGGTGTTGCGCTCGCTCTCAGTGGGAGCTCCGCGAGGTGGCAACAGAAATGCTCCGACAAGTGAAGAAGGTGGCGCCAACACTTTTTGAGAACGCTGGACCCACATGCGTGGAATTAGGCTTTTGCCCAGAGGGGAAGATGAAACCTCCGGAATGCAATATTGAGGAGATTAAGAAGCGTTTCAAAAGCCTCTAAAGCGGTTAAGATGGCAAGGTATAAGGCGTATGCCATAACAACAAAGTATTGGCGCCCCGGAGAAGACTACGTAAGGCAGATAATTAAAAGCATTAAAGGGAAGGTTTCTGACGGAGACTTTGTGGTTATATCTGAAAAGGCTATTGCAACAGCCATGGGCAACATCATCGACGAAAGCAAGGTGAAACCTTCTCTAAACGCGAAAATCATCGCCAAACTATGGATGCCCCTTGTATGGGGCTATATGCTAGGTCCAGTCTGCCATTTAAAGCGAAAACTCATACAGCAGCTTCGCAGTTATCCATGGGACGCAGGAAGCCGCCACAAACAAGTCGCCCTTCAACATGCTGGCTTGTTTCAGGCCCTAATGTTCGGCTCTGAGGGAGGAATAGACGGAACAAACCTCCCATACGCATATGTTTGCTTGCCCCTAAAAAACGCCCAAAACATAGCTGAAGAAATACACAGAGAAATCTTTGAAGCGTTTGGAATAAAAGTCTGCGTTATAATTGCCGACACAGATAAGACATACTCATTCAGAAATTTTCACTTCACACCTAGACCAAAACCAATTAGGGGAATCAAAAGTTTAGGCGGCTTCATAGCCTACGTTGTCGGACGGATGCTGAAACTGAAAAAGAGAGCAACACCAATAGGAGTAGCTGGACAACCCATTTCCGCAGAAGAGACATTAACAATTTCGGAGATAGCAAATCGTGCCAGAGGTTATGGAGCCGGCAGAACGGTTTGGGAAATGGCTGAAAAGTTCAACGTCGAATTGAATAAAGTAAGCTGGGAAATGCTAGAAACAGTAACACATAAACCAATAGTAATAGTACGCGCGACTTCTTCCGCTGCAAAACATGTTTTCTAAAAGGCAAAACCTATAAACTATAAAGGCACAGGCAAACATGCATCCGTTGTTATTATCATAATTTTCAATTCCCTTTATTGGGATTTTTGCTTTGCATCCAGGCTAGACGACTACCCCATATTCTGGACCAGTACCCTCCGGCTTATTTACGTTTCCGAAACAGCTTGACGCCGTCAATATCCGTAACATATTCAAAGCCGGCCTCTATTAATTCTATTGCCTCTTTTGCATTTTTGGCGTATACGGTTTATGAATGCTTTCTGAAACAATAGAGAGAAAGTGGTGTTTAGATGTTATGGGTCGTACACTTTCTTAGTCCGAGGATGTTGCGTAATCCAAGGGTTCTTTTGTTGTCCCCCTTGTATGAGAAAACTTGGAAGCCTGTTTCGCGATCCCAAGTGTCCGCAGCTGCCGTGATATTGTTCACAACATCATCGTCCGAAAAGTCGTAACCATTCGTCGGGTTTATCCAATACTCCGCTTAGTATACCAATGGAATGAAAGCAGCTTATAATCCGGATTACTCATCGAATTGTCTTCGGGCGGTATTTGGTAGTATGTTGCTTTACCCATGCCATATCATTCAACAACCATTAAATGAACAGGATTCCGCAGCAAATGTGGACAGAGACGTCAAGCGACAAACGACAATATATTGTAAGAACAGCTAAAGCGAAGCAGCCAGTCTTTCTCATTTTCTAACCCCTTTGGTAAATAGAGAGATACGTGGCTTCATAAATAACTTTTGCAAAAGAGAGAATGGAAAAGATTTATTTTGTTGTTGGCGGGCCCGCCGGGAATTGAACCCGGGACCTACGGGTTAAGAGCCTCAACCCATCCCGCGCAGCGGTTGGTCCGCCGCTCTACCTTACTGAGCTACGGGCCCTTTCCATGTTTTGCTTGTGTGATATGGATTTGATAACGCTTTTATAAATTTAGCTTTAGAGGTTTGCTTGTTGCATGTGTTATGCAATGAGGGTTTGAACTTGGGCGAGCTTGTGTTTGTTGGCGTCGGCCTTCATGATGAGGGAGGCATAAGCCTTAAAGGCTTAGAGGAGGTTAAGGATGCCGAATGCGTTTTCATAGAGCTTTACACCAGCTTTTTGCCGGGCTTTTCCCTAGAGCGTTTTGAGGCTTTGGCCGGCAAGGGTTTGCGAGTTGTTTCGCGGAAGGAGTTAGAAGAGGAAAACGGCGAAGTTGTCTTGAGGGCTGCTGAGCGTGGTAAGGCTGTTCTGCTTGTTCCGGGAGACCCTTTCATTGCAACTACGCATATAGCCTTAAGGATTGCGGCTGAGAGGCGCGGCATAAGAACCCGTGTTGTGCACGGCGCCTCTATAATTTCCGCAGCCATAGGCCTGTCTGGCTTGCACAATTACAAGTTTGGCAAAAGCGTAACCATACCTTTCCCAGAAAATTTTTCAGAAACCCCCTACATGGTGATTGCCCAAAACAAGGGGCTTGGACTTCACACGCTTTGCCTATTGGACATAAATGTTGAAGAGAACCGTTTCTTAGGCGTTAGGGAAGCCCTTGAAACTCTTTTAAAGGTTGAGGAAAAGCGGAAAATGGGCGTTGTGACTGGCAGGACGCTTGTTGTTGGAGTAGCCAGAGCTGGAAACCCAAATCCAACTGTAAAGGCTGGCCTTGTCAATGAGCTTTTAAATTATGATTTTGGGGGTCCACCCTACAGCCTCATATTCCCCGGAAAACTTCACTTCATGGAGGCTGAAGCCCTAATGGTGCTTGCCGGCGCCCCACCAACCATTGTGGAGCTGATGGAATGACCATAGACAAGCTTGTTTCAAAATATATTGCCTCTGCAGACCATGTTTTCAGCGAAATAACCGTTGTGGAGGATTTTGCTGGCTTTTCGTTGGACGATGTTAGGCGGGTTTTGGAGCTTGCAAAAGCCTATCTGCAAGACGCAAAGTATTATAGGGATCATGGAAAGCTTGAAGTAAGCCTCGCTTCTGTGGCTTACTGCGAAGGCTTATTGGACGCCTTAAAAATGTTGGGAATGGTGAAGTTTGAATGGCCGAGGAAAAAGGAAGAAGCGAAAAGCGGAGAAAAAAGCGTAAGGTAGTTTTGGCCTCCGGAACCTTTGACCTCCTACATCTTGGACATGTGCGGTTTTTGGAAGAGGCAAAAAAGGCTGGCGGGAAAAACGCCGAGCTAATCGTTATTGTAGCCAGAGACAGCACTGTTGAAAAGCGTAAGGGCTCAAAACCTGTCATACCGGAAAACCAGCGGCGGGCACTTGTGGAATCTCTAAAAGTTGTGGATGAAGCTATTTTGGGCTACGAGGACTTTAGCATAGGAAAGGTTATCGAGAAGATTAAGCCAGACATTATAGCGGTGGGCCACGACCAGGATGGGATGGAGAAAGTCGTCAGAGACTATGTCAGGGAGAAGGGGCTTAAAATTAAGGTTGTTAAGATTGGCAAGTTCGGCGAGGATGAGTTGAACAGCTCTTCTAAGATTAAACAGAAAATCATAGAGCATTATAGAAGGCGGGGAGAATAGGCGGAATTTTAGGGAAGGGTTAAAACTTCCACTTTCACCTTATGCCCATCTTTTAGCGAGAGGTGCTTCCTCAAGCATATTGGAGCTATTAACTCAATAACTGATGTGTCATAGTGGCTTCTGAGGGCTGAGACAAGGGCACCCTTAACTTTATTTTCTATTATCGCCGGATAACATTTTACTGGTCCGAAGGTTCTATTCTCATTCTTGAAACCCTCAATTTCTATTGCCGGGTAAGCTTCAAGCTCCGAACGCGTTTTAACATCATAATCCGTCACAAGTTTTAGGTTCAGCGTCCCCGGATATGGGTCGAAGCCCAGCTTTTCTATAAACTGCCGTCTGTAGGGGTCTCTTGTCACGTAGTAGGCTCCTTCGCCCAGTCCAGTGAAGACTACGCCTTCAAGGGTTACTGATGGCGGGTAGGCAGCCTCCATTAAAAAGCGTAGGCTTGAGTATAGCCTCTTAAGCTCTGCTAAGCCAGAATCCGTCATTTTTATTAGGCATCCTTCTGGCGTTATTGTCCTCTTAATCCATCCCTTATGTTCGAGTTCTATTAGGTGGCGGGATGCCGACTGCTGGGATACGCCGAGCTTTCTGGCTAGGAATTCTGTTGAGATTTTGGCTGTTCTACGGTGGGCTCCCAACTCCGCCAATTTTAAAAGCGTGAAAATGTGGCGCCAAGCCTTCGGTTCGCTCATAATGCCTGAGCCTTCTGTCCCATTTTCAATCTAGAAGTGGCATCATCCATATTTAAGGAGCACGAAAATTTGGCTGGAAACGGGGCTTTAGGCTTGGTTGTGCGCCGTGCCAGAAATTCAGCCTTGTTTAAATATGATAATTTGTGCGTAGAGCAGATTTGCACATAACCGTTCAACAAAAATTCGCCAAAACAAGTTTAAACATGTTTAAAGAATTCATAGGAAATTCTTATTTAGAAAGGCCGTGTTAACCCAAACGGGGAGCGGTGGCGGAATGAAAACTTTGAATGTTGCTATGGCGGCGATTTGTGCAGCCCTATACGCCTTAATTGGTCGTCTAACGGATTTAGGCATAACCTTTGGTGGGGTTGCCTTCTGGCCGGCAGCTGTTATACCAGCGGTTTTCTCGGTTCTCTTCGGTCCTTGGGTTGGCGGAACAGGCGCAGCCATAGGGATATTCATTCGGGACATGCTCTTTCATGGAGACGCCTTGCTAAGCCTATCAGCGGGTGTAACAGCCAACTTTGCTGGAGGCTTTCTGATCGGCTATTTTGCCCGCACAAGCCTTGACCGAAGGAAAATAAGCACGAGTATGTGTATTGGCGGCGTAACAATAGTTGCTGGCTTACTGTTGCCGACAGTGTTGTTGCCAACGGAATCTGAACTTTACACTGGCTGGTCCCCCTACATCAGCATAATTGTCTTCGCGGTGACGGTTATTGCAAGCATAGCCATTATGACAGCTGTCATTAAGTTTTGGCCCGAATGGAGAAGTTATGCTGTCGGCTCCATTATAGGGTTAGGCGTTGCCAGCGTCATAATTGCCCTTGTAGTTTGGGCTTACAGCCAAGTCTTCTTCTCCCCGCAAGGTTACTTTAAAGCACCAATTCCTCTAGAGTTTATGCCCCTAATATTCGTTTGGACCTTTGCCACAGAAATCCCTTTCGTCCTCCTCCTCGGTCCGCCTATTATTAAAGCTTGCCGCAACGCCTTCCCCTCATTATTATCCCAGACAGAAAAGAGCGATTAAATTGAAAAGTGCAAGAGCCTTCAGTCCAGCGGGGATTTCAAGCTTCTTTGAGATATGCGACACGTTGCCGAATGGAAAACCAATAACAAACCTTGAAAAGGTTGGCGCAAGAGGAGGCGGCTTCGGAATCCAGAAGGGCGTAACGACAGAAGTCACGGTTTCAGAAACCGAGAAAAACAGCATACGCATATACATTAATGGGCGAATAGCTCCAGAAGCCGAAACCACATGGACTGTTGTGGAGATGCTCCTTGAAAGGACTGATGGAAACTTCCACGTTGAGGTTAGGCATTGGGTTGATGTTCCCATAGGGGCTGGCTTTGGCACAAGTGCTGCTGGAGCCTTAACAGCGGCTCTTGCATTGTCGAAGGCTTTGGGCTTAAAGCTAACTGTCAATCAGCTTGGCAGAATAGCCCATATAGCAGAAATAAAATGCAAGACTGGTCTGGGCACTGTGGCTCCGCTAACGGTTGGTGGAGGCTGCGTGGTTACGGTTGAGCCTGGCGCCCCTGGAAACGCCATAATAGACAGCATCCCAATATCTGAAGACTATGCGATTGTAGCCGGCGTTTTTGGTCCAACACTGACAAGGGAGGTTTTATCCTCACATGAAAAGCGTTTAGCCATCAACAAGTGGGGTAAGCAAACTCTCGAAAAGATTTTGGCTGAACCTTCGCTGGAGAATTTTTTGGCTTGCTGCCGCGATTTCGCCGAAAAAACGGGTTTTGCCACCGAAAGGGTTAGAAGGCTTTTTAGGGCTGCTGATGAGGCTGGGGCAATTGGCGCAGCTCAGAACATGGTTGGCGAAGCAGTCCACGCTCTAACAACATCCGAAAACGCCGAAAGGGTGGCTCAAGCTTTTAAGCGGATCCTCCCAGAAGAAAAGGTTCTCGTTTCGCGTGTTGAGCTTGGGGGAGCGAGGCTGCTGGAATAAGCCTTGACAACCAAAAAGTTTAAGGTTGTAGCCGTTGGCGGAACCTTTGATGAACTCCACAAAGGACACAGAGCACTGCTTCTGAAAGCTTTTGAGGTTGGCGAACAAGTCTTGATAGGCTTATGCACAGACGAGTTTGTGGCGAAAATGAAAAAACCCCACATAGTGGCATCCTACGAAGAACGCCTAAAAGAGCTGAAAGCCTTCCTGCAAGAATATGGATTAACAGAGAGGGCAAAAATAATTCCGTTAAACGACGCTTACGGAGTAACACTGCAGAGAGGATGCCTTGAAGCGTTAATTGTCAGCAAAGAAACGGAACCAACAGCGAGAAAAATAAATGAGGAGAGAGCCAAACGCGGACTAGAACCCTTAAACGTAATAGTAATAGATATGGTTCCATCAGAGAATCATGCACCCATATCCACAACAAGGATTCGAAGGGGCGAAATAGACAGAGAAGGACGCCTAATAAAAAGATTAAGCGTAAATTAGCAGGGGCTAGTCAATTTAAAGTTATCCAGCTTTTAAATTTGACCAGCTTGCGGTGATAATTTAGAGGGGGAGGGGTAGAAAATAAGCTTTGCCAAAGGCCATTTTCTATAGGGGATAGGCTATTATTGGCTTTTCCTGTATCCAAAAATTGTTGGAAATTCTAAAACTGAGGGGCTACCAATTTTGCAGTTTTCGGCTATCAGCAAAATTGACATTTATAAGCTAAGCTAAATTATATTTCACAGAAGCACGATTCTAATTCGCGGACTAATGGTGGAATGTTGACTCGGAAAAGCAAACAGCCAACTGGAAACATGGAAAAATATGTTTTAAACCTATGTAGGCATATTGCTAACTCCCGTCCCATCACGGGCGTATGCCTATGCGGCGGCAGCTCAGCACTTGGAAATCTTGAAGGAAAAGCGCCATTGGAAGTCTTGCTTATAATTGATGGCTTCAAGCCTAAAATAATGAGCTACATTAAATTCTTCCACGACACAGCGGTCATAGTTTTCGCCGTTGACAGGTGGATTTTTGAAAAGGACGTGGAGCGAGGTTTTCTTGGCGAAGCCTTCGCTGTTCAACTTCTTTTCCCATACAAGCCGCTGGCAAACGCCGAATATTTAAAAGCCAAAGAGATTGAGCTGAAAAGGCGCCTAATACGTGAAATTTTGAAAAATCTTGTTATAGAATTCCCAGAACTCTGCTATGCAATCCACATAAAACCAGAATATTTCTTGTATGAAGCGGTACAAAGCAGGGTAAGGCTTTTTCCACTAATTCGCTATATGCTGGCAAACTTTCCACATGAAGACATTGAGACAGAAAATTCGCGCATTATGATGGAAGGCTTTTTCCAGGCGTTGGAAACTTTGGAAAAGGAAAAGGTGATTACACGCGTAAATGGGTACATAAAAATCTCAAAGGATTTTGCCGACTCCTTAAGGAGTCGAAAAGTCAGCTTCACAAACATTCTCAAAACTGCACAGAAAACCTTATTCATGTCCCTTTTTGGGGCCTTCCCCAAAATTTTCACAGCTCTGTCGCAGAATAAGGATTTACTTCAAAGGCTAAGGAGCATTAACCGAGAAACATTAAAGGGCTCATATTATTTGGAAAGTTCTAAAAGGTTCCTTTTTGTTCCAACAGCCAAAGGCTTGGCACCTCTAGCCACGAAAACCAGTGTTAAAGAGCTTACAAGGAAAATTCTATCGGCAGATCAAAACGCAGACATTATCATCGAAGATTTGGGCGGCGTTTTTAATGATGTTTACCTAGTTAAGGCATACGCAAACGGAAAGGAGCTTAAAGCCGTTGTAAAAACCTTTAAAGACTGGTCAAATCTGAAATGGCTTCCAATAAATATATGGACCCTTGGAACGAAAACCTTTGCTCTCCTCGGGCAGACGAGACTTGAAAGGGAATGTGCTGCAAACCAATTTTTGTATAGGAGAGGCTTCCCAGTTCCAAAACTTTTGGCTATAAACCATGATGAAAGACTTGTTTTCATGGAATACATTGAAGGTGAGAGCCTTGAAAAAATAATTAAGAAAATTGCAAACATGAAAAATGGGGAAGCGGTTAGCGATAAATATGTGAAAATTTTGCATAAGGTTGGGGAGACATTTGCCAGAGTCCACGCCCTAAACATGGCATTAGGGGACACAAAACCAGAAAACATCTTAGTTGGGAAAAACGGCGAAATCTACCTTCTAGACCTTGAACAGTCTTCAAGAGGAGGCGATAAAGCATGGGACATAGCCGAATTCCTCTACTATGCTGGGCATTACATTCCACCGCTTGTAGGTACAAGTCCCGCCGAAATCATAACCAAAGCTTTCATTAGAGGCTATTTGAATGCTGGAGGAGACATAAAAAGCGTGAAGGAAGCTGGAAAAACAAAATACACAAAGGTTTTCAGCGTTTTTGCCTTCCCCCACATAATTTTTGCAATATCAAACATTTGTAGAAAAGCAGACGAGCTGGGATTGATGGATGGTTAAAGAAAAAACCACCCTAACTTTTTATGGCGGGGTAAATGAGGTAGGTGGAAACAAGATTCTGCTGAAAGATGGCGACGTAAAGGTTTTCTTTGATTTCGGCATGTCCTTTGCCCTAAAAAGGCAGTATTATTCTCCGCCACTGCTTTCGCCTAAAAGCGAAAAAAGCCTGCAAGAGCTCGGCGTACTACCAAAAATCGACGGTATCTACAAGTTTGATGATAAGCCACCAGATGTTGACGCGGTCTTCATTTCCCACGGGCACATGGACCACTCGGCCTACTTATCCTTCATCAAGAGGGAAATCCCAGTTTACTGCGGCGAAACAACAAGGATTATCCTACAAGCCTTTGGGGAAATCCGCAAAACAGACTTAGAATTTAACGTGGATGGCATACTCTTTAAGGATTTCAGAACAGGCAAAACCGTCAACGTGGACAGCGGCTTAAAAGTTGAACCAATACACGTGGACCATTCTGTTCCAGGAGCATATGGATTCATAATCCACACCTCCAGCGGCGCTATTGTCTATACGGGGGATTTCCGTGTCCATGGGGCAAAGCCAGAAATGACCCGAGAATTTGTGGAAAAAGCCGAAGAAGCAGAACCAGTTGCTGTCATCACAGAAGCCACCAACATGACTGGAGCCACCGTTTCCTCGGAAGTTGAAGTTGAAAGGAAGCTAAACCAAATTGTCGAGCAGACGGACGGCATTGTGTTTGCAGAGTTCGCATCCACAGATGTTGATAGGCTTAACTCCTTCTATCGAGTTGCCAAGAAGAATGGACGTTGCCTTGCCGTTTCACTTAGACAAGCCTATTTGATGGACACCCTCCGCAGCGACAAAAGACTGAATATTCCACGCTTGGAGGATGAGAACATGTTGATTTTTCGAAAATCGAAAAAGCCTACAGAAGGCAAGGAGCGACTGCGCAATTGGGAAAGGCAACTTCTTGAACGCTACTCTAGCAAGGTTGTGGACAGCGAACAAGTTTCGAAGCAACAATGCAGAATAATCTTGACTATGTCCTTTTATGATTTAGAGCAGTTGGTGGAAATAAAACCGCAGTCCGGAAGCTGCTACATATCCTCATCATCAGAACCCTTCAACGAGGAAATGGAAATAGACTATGAAAAGCTTGTGAACTGGCTTAGGCACTATGGACTACCCCAATACCACGTCCACGTTTCGGGACACATAATGCCCCTACAGTTAAAGGCCGTTCTAAAGGAAATTGGCGCAAAGACAATTTTTCCAGTGCATACTGAAAATGCAGAACTCTTCGCCAAATTCATGCAAAACTCAAAAAGCCAAATTGTGCTTGCTGAAAAGGGCAAGGAATATCCGCTTTAACCAAGTATATTTTTCGGTTGCACTTCACTAACAAGTAGCGTTACCCCTCTATGCTCTATATTCTGGGTTTAAAGGTTTAATCATTAGGTTTTGTAGTGTTTTAGGGTGCATAACCTATAAGTTTAGCCTGGAATCTTAATACTTGCGATAAAAACATGAGGGCCGCACCAAAAATCCAACGACGAATACTGATATTAATCCACAGCTTAGGATTAAGCTGCTTAGGAGGAGCCATATTCCTCCAAATCCTAGTCTTCATGGACATACTACAACACGGCTACTTCATGGCTGTGGAAAACAATCCAGCAATACTAACATTCGAAATAATCTTAACATTCTTCGCCCTTATCTACTTCATATACATGTACCAACGCTTCATCCGTTCAATAAAATAGTTACAAATAAACACGATTTTTTAAAAAAATTCTGATAAAAAACTGCAAATAGCAAAATACCGATTTAAAATTGTTAAATAAACCTATCGAGGATTAAGGCGAATTAATACGGTGAGAGCGATATGAATCGAAAGGCGGTGAAAGTGTTATTATCATGCTTAATCCTTCTATTGGTCCACATACATAATGTTAAAGCACAAAACAAAACAGGCATAGAGACATTCCTTGATATTAAAATTCCCGGCATAAAAGTGCAGGTTAACGCAACTTCAGAAGCGCAACCCACCGGCCTTATCAACATTAGCTTAGGTTTAACATCTGAAGCTACAACGATTTACATTAAAACCATGAATCTAACCATATATGGTTTTATAAATGGAACTGAAAAAATTAAAATACACAGCAAAGTAACTGGCAACTTCACACTTGATAAAGCTAAACAATATGTCTACCAAAATGAAACAGTTATACCAGAAAATGTTTACGGCATAACGTACGGAGAGATTGACATAGCCTATAATGCCACAGTCAAAGATGAACTCGGATTTAAACATTCGTACCCGTTTCATGATAAATTTGGCTTCACCATGACACGCGTACAAAACATTCGAATGAAAGTGATTGAAGAGCAGCTTACAAATCTAATCAGCTTCATCAATCAGCTTAACCAGACCTTTCAAGCATGCTTTGGAAAAAGCCTTACAGCAGATGATTTGCTGAGTCTTAATCAAACCTATTGGCAGCTTAAGCATCAATGTGAGAGTCTTAGCAAAGTGCAAAGTGAACTTGATAACACAAGGGCAACAGTTGCTATTCTCGGTGTAACAACAGTCATTTTTCTCGCCACGACCGCTTACCTTCTATTTCGAAAACCCAAAAGTTATTGGTAACTCTTCAATATCCTCTTCATTTTTTGTGTAAGTTTTGGGCTGCTATAAATGTTAAGCCTTTTTCTGTTAAGGCTTTGGCTGTTCTGTTTACTGCATCATGCTTGTCCAGGTAGTTGGCTAAAAGTTTTGGCATGAGCCCCTTTTCCATTATTTCCTTCTTTGGCATGAAGTAGTCAAGTATGTCTGATGGGTGCTCGCGGGTTTTCTCAACTTCTGGTGGTGCACCCTCGTGTTTGGCGCTTATGTTTTTCACATGGTCTGCTACTTCCAAAAGTTCGTTTAGGCGGTCGTATGGTTGCCTCACAATGCTTTTGTAGGCTTCTGTTATGTGGTGCTCTATACGTACAACATCTTCGAAGTCAAAAGTCTTGCGGATGTAGGCTGAAAGCTCAATGGTGCTGTTGTCCACAGAATTGGAAAGGTTAAATCCAATTAGGGGTGTTGTGCCGTCATCTCTGCTGAAAAGTTTCGCCATCGTAAGAATCCACAGAATTGAGTAGGGGTTGTCTATTCCGAGGAAAACCGAGATTTTAAATTCCATGTCTATTCCAAGCTTATGCAGTAAAAACCCCAGCAGAACGGTTCCAATGTTTGTGTTTAAAACTTGCCTTACGCCATATTCTGTGTAATAGTGCAAGTACTCTTCAACCCATTTTAGGGCATACTCGTTTGGAACACCAACACCACCGAAATACCCCGTTATAGTTTCTGGACCACCAAGATGAACGTTTATTGGCTTGCCATCCGATCCCAGCATGGTGCCTTTTGTGTCCAGTGTCTGCACATAAGAAGCCCCAATAATTTGCATTGCGGCGGCAAAAGCCAAAATGTCGCCGTCTTCAACTTGCTCCTTCATTGAGCGGACGCGGATGTAGCGGGCTGGCATTAAGTCTTGCTGCCTAATAGCCTTCTTAGCCTCTTCAATAAGCCATGGGAAAAAGTTGCAAGCACTAATTTCAAGGGTTACAGCAAAGGACTCGTCAAAACGCATGGAATCCGCCTTTTTCCCAAGGATTTTTCTGCGGTATTCTGGTATGCTTATGAAGGCCCCTTTATCCCGCTGCTTTATCAGCCACTCTAGGTCTTTCAAGAAGGGAGACTTTTTCTCTTCAAGGCGTTTCATTAAGTTTTCAAGCTTGCCATTTTCTCTGGCTTTACGGTTTATTTCCTCAACTCCACCATTCTCGTCAATAATTTTAAGGATTCCATTAATGAGGGGGTTATCCTCCCTCAAAAGGAAAGCATTAACCTCTTTCAGGTTTTCCTCATTTATCAGCATTTTCTCTCTTATCGCCTTCAAACGGTTTCCTCCAGCAAATTCGCATAACTACATATTCAAAGCTTAAATTGTTTAACATTTATGGTAATTCAAGGAAGGAAAAACATGTTCAAACCAGAAGGAATTTTACCAGCACTTGTCACGCCCTTTACAGACGACGGAAAAGCCGTCGACATTGAAAAGCTGCGTTTCCTGGTAAATCGCTGCATAGAATTGGGCGTCCACGGCGTTGTCCCATGCGGCACAACAGGCGAGTTTGTAAACATGACCGTTGAGGAGCGAAAACAGGTCATTAAGGCCGTTGTGGACGAGGTTAATGGGAGAGTCCCAGTGATTGCCGGAACAGGAGCGAGTGGAACAGATCAAGCCCTAGAAATGACAAAGTATGCGAAGGATGTTGGCGCGGATGCCGCCCTCGTTGTTACGCCATTTTATTTGAAGCCTGCCGACCGTGGGATATATGAGCACTTTGACACTATAGCAAGCAAAGCCGACATGCCAATAATACTCTACAATATTCCACAGTGCACGGGTGTGCAGCTCACATGGCAGATGGTTGAGGACTTGGCTCAAATCCCAAACATTGTAGGCCTAAAAGATAGCAGCGGACAACTCAGCTACATACTTGCAGTGCTGGAAAAGGTTAGGGACAAGATTAACGTTTTGTGTGGCCATGATGAAGTGGTTGTGGCGGCATTGGCTGCGGGTTGTTCAGGCGCCATCCTTGCAAGCGCCAACGTCATACCAGACATTTGGGTTCAAATATACAATCATGTGAAAAATGGCGAGTTGCAAAAAGCCAGAGAACTCCAATATAAGGTTCAGAAAATAGCCCGGATAATAGCCGGAAGTGGACCGGTTGGAGCTAAAGCCGCCCTAAACATGATGAGGATAAAAGTTGGCCCAGTAAGGCAGCCCCTAAGCGTTGGCGGCGAACTAACCTACGAGGCTAGGGAGGAACTCCGCTTAGACCTTGAAAAAATTGGAAAAATAGAGCCAAAACCAGTAACCTTCGAAATTGGAGAGAAACCCCTTGAGCAACGTTTCATGGCTATCGACATAACTCCAGAAATCATAAAGGACTTTAATCTTAGAGTGGGCGAAGCATTAGCCGGAACAGGAGCAGAAGTAGCCCACATAGACCTAATCATAGGCAGAAAAGATGGTCCTGTAGGTGTAGCCTTTGCCAAGGCTAAGGCGGCTCCAACTCCTGGACATGAGCCTTTATTGGCCATATTAGAACCAAACTTAACCGTTAAGCCCATAACGCTAATTGTTCCAACGGTTACGATAACAAGTATGCGGCAGGCAAGCCTCGTCTATGGGCCGGCTCAAACGGCTGTTGCTAAGGCTGTTTTGGACAGCGTTGCTGATGGCACAATACCGAAGGAAGCTGTGGAGGATCTAATCATTATTGCAAATGTTTTTGTGCATCCATCCGCCGTTGATAGGCAACGGGTTTACATAAACAATTATAAGGCTATGCGCCACGCCATCCGCAAAGCCGTAGAGGGAAGACCAACAATAGAAGAGCTTATGGAGAACAAAGAACGCGCGAAGCATCCCTTCAAATACACGCCCTAGGCGTGAAAACCTTGTCAAGCCAAAAAATAATGGATGGAGACCACGTACTGCTATATTTAAGGCAGAGGAAAACCTACCTCGTCAAAGTTGAAGCTGGAAAAACCTTCCACACCCATAAAGGCTTCATAAAATTCGACGACCTCATCGGAAAAGAGTATGGTTCGGCTGTTTTAAGCAGTTTAGGCGTCCAATTTATAGCCCTAAAACCGTTGCTCCGCGACTACGTAATGAAGGCTGTTAGGCGAACCCAAATCACTTACCCAAAAGACATAGCCCTAACCATAATGTTCAGCGGAATAGGCCCCGGAAGCCGCGTTGTAGAAGCAGGAACAGGGACAGGTGCACTAACAACAGCCATAGCCCACTATGTTAAGCCAAACGGCCGCGTCTATAGCTATGAAGTTCGAAGAGAATTTCTTGAAACGGCTGAGAAAAACATTAAACGTGCGGGTTTGATGGATTACGTGACGCTTAAAAACAAAGATATTACGGCTGGAATAGACGAAACTGACATAGACGCCGTCATATTAGATATGGCAACACCATGGCTTGTTGCACCACATGCATATAAGGCATTAAAGCCCTGTGGAACCATAGTCTCCTTCAGCCCAACAATAGACCAAGTTGTAAAAACTGTTGAAGCCCTAAAAGAAAATGGCTTTATTGACGTAGAAACCGTTGAATGCTTGTTAAGGGGGATGCAGATAGAAAGGGGTAAAACAAGACCCCAAACTTTAATGACGGCTCATACAGGCTACATAACCTTCGCAAGAAAAGCCTTAGCACCGCCAACTGAGATGGGAGAAAAGAAGCCCGATGACATCTGAAAGAGAAGCCATTTCAAATTGTTAAAAACACCAGCCGACTCAGCAGCTATCCTACTAGAGAAGATAAGAGGGATTGGAAAAGAGCTTAACGTTAAAACATTTCGAGCAGAAATCATGAGGACGGCTACAGCTACACCGTGGCATAAGAACAACATAATGAAATGCGTTGAAATTGGGCTAAGCCCAGACAAGTTTCTTCAACTATGTTTTTGCTATGGAAAAGTCGCTAAGCCTTAGCTGATGAACAGCTGTTTTCGGAAACATTTTAATCACATAAGCAAAAATAATAGTCTTTCAAAATGGGGAGAACATCCATGAGATTTTCCATAAGTGAAGCTGAGTACAAAACCCGTATAGAAAGGGTTAGAAAAGTTTTGCAGAGAAGAAATCTTGACGCCTTATACTTGACCAACACCACAAGCATATTCTACCTAACTGGATATTCCTTCATATCAACGGAAAGACCCGCGGCATTGGTCATTCCATTGGACGGAAAAATAACTTTCATGGGTCCAAAGCTGGAGGAAAACCATGTTCCATTAAAAACGCGGCTAATAGATACTGTCAGGACCTACTTTGACTATCCTGGCGAAAAGCATCCAATAGAACATTTCGCAGAATTTCTAAAAGAAATGGGACTGGCGAAGAAGCGCATCGGCATAGACAATAAAGCCGGAGCCACAAGCATGTACGGATACAAAGGTCCGCCAATAACAAGGAAACTGCCAGAAGCAAAATTTGTGAACATGGCTGATCTTGTGCCGAAAATGCGGCTCATCAAGTCGTCAGCTGAAATCTCTATGATAAGGGAAAGTGCAAAATGGGCGAATTTGGCGGTTTCTCTGTTGCAAGAATACACCACTGAGGGCTCTTGGGACGTGGAGGTAGCCCTAGCCGCCTCGTGGGATGCATCCAGCATAATGAAAAGGGCTCTGGGTGAAGAATTTGAACCTTTAAGGGGCATTTTCCCAATATTTGCGGGTTTTAGAGGACAGATTGGTGAGATGAGCGCCATCCCCCATGCCATTGGAACGAGACGGAGAATTAAAAGTGGAGATGTTATAATAGCCGAGGCGGGCGTTGAGATAGGCGGCTATAGCTGCGAACTTGAGCGCACAATGATTGTTGGCAAACCCTCGGCTAAGCAGAGGCGCTGCTTTGAGGTTATGTTAAAAGCCCAAGAGGCAGCCATCCAAAAAATAAGGGAAGGTGTTGAATGTAGCGAAGTAGACAAGGCCTCAATGGGCGTGTTTAAAAAAGCTAATTTAATGCATCTTATGAGGCACCATACAGGACATGGCTTGGGATTGGAGGGCCATGAGCCCCCATGGCTGGATGTTGGCAACAGGGAAAAATTAAGAGCTGGGATGGTTGTAAGCTGTGAGCCCGGAATATATGAAACGGGATTTGCAGGGTTCCGCCATTCAGACACAGTATTAGTGACGAAAGATGGCTGCGAACTCCTCACCTATTATCCAAGGGACATTGAAACATTAACAATAATCTAGCTATTATCTGTACTGTTTTGGCGAAATCTAAATTTCAGGGAGACATTCACCGCAAGGGAAAATAACGTCAAAGTTTTAGGATAGCATTAGAGTTGAGGTTATGTCTGGGGCTGAAACGCTCCTTCCATATTTGAAGGAGAAGAAGGGCGAAGAGCAGAAGCCAACAATTATAGTGGATAGTCGCGAGGCAAGCAGCGCCAAAAAAGTCGTTAAGGGGCTTAGGGAAAGAGGCGTAAACGTAAGAATTAAGCCTTTGGAAAGAGGCGACTACATCCTGTCTGACGTTTGTGCTGTTGAGCGTAAAAGGGTTCAAGACTTTGTCTACACGCTTACGCATCGATACTTATTTGAGCAGCTCTTCAAGCTTAAGGAGGCTTATCCCAAGGCGTTAATCCTTCTTGAAGGTTACATGCCAATAATCTACAAGTTCAGTAGGATAAAACCAGAAGCCGTTTGGGGCGCTTTGTTCAACTTGGCGAAAAATGGCATAGCCGTTGTTAACACCACATCCCACAAGGAAACCGTTGACTTCCTATACATTGCCGCCCGCCAAGAGCAAATAGTGGAGAAAAGGGTGCCAATGGTGCTCCAGTTAAGAAATGTGAAACCCTGGAGGATGCCCAAATCTTTTTTGTGGCGAGTTTGCCCAATATTGGGAGGGAGAAAGCCATAGCAATCCTTAAATCCTATCAGACACCGTTAAATGCCTTCTTAAATGTTGACGAATGGTCAAAAACAGTTTACGGTCTTGGACCAAAAATAAGCAGCAGAGTAAAAGAAGTATTAAACACTCCGTTCAGGGGGTGAAAAGCTCTTGAACGTTGAAATTGCCCCAACAAAAAAGGTAACAGTATTGGGTTTAGACAAGCGCAGCGTGGGCGACATTGCATGGTGCGCCACCACCTACGGTGCGAATAGGCTTTACTGGATAGATGGCTATCTGCTATGCCTAGAAGTTTACGAGAAGTCCTTCGAGCACGAGTTGAAAAATCGCGAGTTCCCAATAAGCCAAATCTGCTACGCGGAATTCCCAAAATATGAGAGAATTTACGAAGTGGACAAGAGCCTCCAAATCCCTGTGGTGAACGTCTCAGACATGAAAATTTTCAAGAATATACTGAAAGCCATAAAAGAAAATGTGAAAACCGGAAGTGAAGAACAAGGCTAGTATGGCTTAACGCAAGTTTTAGACTTTTCCAAGCTTTTAACATAATTATAGCCAAGCTCAAAAGCCTTAACATTCATTTCCACGTATTTTGCGGGAACAAGCTCCTTCAAAGCTTCTATTAGGCTTTCCTTTTTTATTGGCAGCTTCCCAGCGGTTAAAGCTCCAAGAAGAACGGCGTTCTGCATTACTGTGCTTCCAGCCTCTTTAGCAAGTCTTGACGCGTCGATGGTTATGATGTTTTTGGAAAAGAGCTTCAACCTTTCGAGTATTTCCTCGATTCTTGGATAACTTTCACCCTTCAATGTGAGTCCTGGTGGTGGGATTCTTTCATCTCCCATAATTATGAGGGTTTTTTCAGAGGCATACTTCACATTTCTCAAAGTTTCTAGAGGCTCAAATCCTAAGAGGATGTCCGCCTGTCCCTCTAAAATCATGGGGGAGAAAACGTTTTCACCAATTCTAACGGTGCATAAAACTGCGCCGCCCCGCTGAGCCATTCCATGGATTTCGCCCACACGGACGTTTAAGCCGTCTTTCACTGCAGCGGTTCCGAGAACTTCAGCTGCTAGAAGTATGCCTTGACCGCCAACGCCAGCCAAAACAATGTTAAAATCCTTTTTCATACCGCCCGCCACCTTTATGCTCGTTTTAATGGTTCTATGGCTTTGTATGGGCAAACATAAGCGCATAAGCCACAGCCAACACAGAGATTCTCGTTTATAGCTACAGTCTTATCCTCCTTGAGGATTATTGCTGGACAGCCCAACAATTTGATGCACGCCATGCAGTTTGTACACTTCTCATTCACTTGGAATGGCACAATTTCTAAGCCTTTCCGCCTCTTCTCCCTCACAAGCAATAAGGCACATGGCGCCCTAAAAACAATAAGTGAAGTCTCTGGAAACCTTAACGCCTCTTTTAAAGCTTTTTCGGCTTCTCCAACATTGAAGGGGTCAACAACCCTAACGAATTTTACTCCGCAACCCTCTGCAACCTTTTCAATAGCTATGGGCTCTGTTGGCGTCTGCATACCAGTCATGCCTGTTCCCGGATGCGGCTGATGACCAGTCATCGCCGTTGTGAGGTTGTCTAAAACAGCGACAACAATCTTGTGCTTATTGTAAACCGCGTTTAAAAGTCTCGGCACTCCAGCGTGGAAGAAGGTTGAGTCTCCAATTATTGCAATTGTGTCTGTCCCGGTTGCTTTGGTTATGCCTTGAGCTGTTCCTATTCCAGCACCCATGCATACGAGGATGTCGCCAACTTTTAGGGGTGGGGCTATTCCTAGAGCGTAGCAGCCAATGTCAGTTGGGTAAATCGCCCTTTCGCCAGCAACCTTCTTAATGACGTAGAAAGAAGCCCTATGGGGGCATCCTGCACACAAAATTGGCGGTCTAGGCGGAATCCCTTCGGAGGCTTCACCGTATCGCCTATTCAAACCTTCAAAGTCTATGGACATTTCTCTGCCAGTTATTGCGGCTAACCCCTTCAAGACTAGGCTTGTGGAAAGTTCGCCAGACCTTGGAAAATAACGTTTGCCATAAACCTCTGTTAATGGGGCATAATCCTTTGCAATTGCCCTAACATGAAGCTCAAGGTAGGGTTCAAGCTCCTCAACAACAATGGCTTTGCTGTGCTCTTTCAAAAATTTTCCAATCAATTTTTCGGGCAACGGGTGGGTCATTCCAAGCTTTAAGACGTCAATGTTTAAGCCCAAAAGTTCGGCGGCTTCAACAGCGTAGTTATACGCCGCACTTGAAGAGATTATGCCATACTCTTTGTCTTCGCCTTTGGGCTTGATCGTGTTGTATGGAGAGTTTTCCGTTATTTCCTTAGTCTTTTCCATTTGCTCTAAGAGGACATCGTGTCTAGGTCTTGCGTTGGCTGGAACCATAACAAAACGCTTAACATCTCGAATAAATTCGCCCTTCAAGCGGGGCTTTGAGAGCTTTCCAAAAGTGACTGGTGCTCTGGTGTGGCTCACCCTTGTGGTTGTCCGAAGTATAACCGGGAGCTCAAGCTTCTCTGAAATTTCAACAGCGTAAGCCACCATTTCCTTTGCCTCCTGCGGGTTTGAGGGTTCAAGGCATGGCAAGTTTGAAAGCAAAGCATAAAGTCGGCTGTCCTGCTCGTTCTGCGAACTGTAACACTCCGGGTCGTCAGCAGCAACAACAACAAGTCCGCCTCTGACACCGGTATAAGCCAAAGTCATCAACGCGTCTGCAGCCACATTCAAGCCTACATGCTTCATGGCTGAAAGAGCCCTAACCCCACAAGCTGCAGCCCCCCCAGCCACCTCAACGGCAACGATCTCGTTGACGGAATATTCCATGTAAACGCCAGCTTCTTGGGCTATGTCGGAAATTGTGTCGCCAATTTCGGAGGCTGGTGTGCCCGGATAGGTGGTAACAACCCCTATGCCAGATTCTAATATTCCGCGGGCGATAGCCTCGTTACCAAGCAAGAGCACACGCTTTCCAGGCTCATCCTTCAACAATATGTAGGGGTCTGGCATTAACGCCTTCTCCAACAGTTAGAGAAACCCTTTACCCATTTGCTTTCAGATATAACTTTTTGTGAACAAAAACCATTACAATCATGAAAAATTAGAGAGGATAAAAAGGGAGGATGACGTAATAAAGCGCGTTACTTGCCTTTAAACAATGGTTTTCTCTTTTCAATGAACGCCGAGACGCCTTCCTGAAGGTCTTCTGTTGAGGCTACAACGCCGAAGCCTTCCCGTTCTAGGGCTATTGCGGCGTCAAGACTTATCTCTGCACCCTTATTTATCAGTGCTTTGGCCACTTTAAGGGCTACAGGCGCTTTCTGGGCGAGTTCTAAGGCGAATTGGCGAACAGTCTCCCTAAACTTGTCTTGTGGAACAACCATGTTCACAAGCCCAAACTGCTCAGCCGTTTTTGCATCGATCATTTTCCCAGTGAAGATAAGCTCCTTAGCCTTTGTCGCACCAATTAGGCGTGTCAACCTTTGGGTTCCACCCCAACCAGGAATTAAGCCAATGTTTATTTCCGTTTGCCCCATCCGTGCGTTTTCCGAGGCGATGCGAATGTCGCATGCCATTGCAACTTCTAAGCCTCCGCCAAGGGCGTAGCCATTTATAGCCGCTATAACTGGCTTCTCAAGATTTTCAAACGCTGAGCAAAGCCTCCCACCCATCTGAGAGAGCTCCCGCGCTTTTAGGGCGTTCATCCCCCTCATAGCTTTGATGTCCGCCCCAGCGGAAAAAGCCTTCTCGCCAGCACCAGTCAAAACGACAACACGCACATTTTCATCAGTCTTCACATCCTCGAGGGCTTGAAGGATTTCGTTGACAACTTCGGCGTTGAAGGCGTTTAGGGCTTCCGGCCTGTTTATGGTTATTGTGGCTATGCCCTCGCTTTTCTCGTATATGATGTACTTAAACTCCAACTGCGCAGTTCCTCCTAGACTATTTTTGTGTCCAGTCGTAGAAGCCCTTCCCGGTTTTTCTCCCCAACAAGTTGGCTCTAACCATCTGCTTTAATCCATGATGTGGATGGAACTTTGGGTCAAGCTCCCTCTCCAGTACTTCCGCTATGGCCAGGGTTGTATCTGCCCCAATATAGTCTAGAAGCATGAGGGGCCCCATAGGCCAATTTAAGCCAAGCCTTATGGCTTTGTCTATGTCGTCTCTGTCTGCTACGCCTTCCCAGTAGAGGGCTACCGCTTCATTTAGGGCTGGTATCAGTATGCGGTTGACAATGAAGCCTGGACAATCCTTCTTGACTAGGACTGTTTCTTTCTGCATTTTGTGGGCTACATCCAAAACCGTCTGCACAGTCTCATCCGAAGTTTTGGCACCCCTTATCACTTCCACAAGCTTCATCAGCTGCGGAGGGTTGAAAAAATGCATCCCGCAAACCTTTTCTGGACGTTTTGTGGCTGAGCCAAGCTCTGTTATGCTTATAGACGACGTGTTAGAAGCGATTATGGCGTGGGTTGGTGCAAGGGCATCCACCTCACGGAAGGCTGCCTTCTTAAGTTCAATGTTTTCTGGGATAGCCTCAATAATTAAGTCAGCCTTTGAAACCGCCTCCCGCAAATCCGTCGTAGGATGTATCCGCGCCAAGGTTTCATTCAACTCCGCCTCGGTTATCTGTCCCTTGCTGAGGAACTTTTGGAGGCTGCTGCGGATCATGTTCATGCCGTTATCCACAAACCTTTGCTCAATATCCCTTAGGTAAACCTCGTATCTGCCAACTTGGGCAGCCACTTGCGCAATGCCGTGACCCATTAAACCAGCGCCTAAAACCGCTATGGTCTTTACTTCCAAGGCTTTTCTCCCCCAACCTTAACAGAACCTAAGATTTGTTGAGAAGCTTTTATAGTGTTTTTGGCTAAAGAACCATATTTGCCAAGTCAGTTGTTTTTGGTTTTAAGTATTGTGGCTGCGCTTAAGAGTATTAATCCAACGCCAAGATAGCGAATTAAGGATATGTACTGCTGGAAGATGAGCACTGCCCAGAGATTATGCAGTAATGGGTCTAGGAGCAAAATTGTTCCCTCGGTTGTTGACGGCACTTCGCTTGACTTTACATAGTTTAGCAGTCCGTAGGGGACCGCCGTGCTGAATGAGGCAAATAAGAATAATAGGGCTAATTGATAAGAGTTTGGTAATGTGAACCCAATTAAGCCTACGTTTCTCGTGAAAAGGCTTAGGATAATCCCTAAAAGCAGTGCAGATGGCGCCGCAAACAAAAATGTGTTAAACAGTCCTTGAAGGGGTGTGTAATCTGCTTTCCTCATCCTTTTTATGTAAAGGTAAAGGGAGTAAAGGAAGCCGCCGAGTAGGGCAAAGCCTAAGCCGCCAATGTTGAGGTTTGGAAGTGGCTCGGTGACCACCCCACTTACAAGAAAGACCCCGATGACTCCCATCGCCATGGCCGTAATCTTTCTTGGAGTCATCCTCTCTTTTCCAGAAACAGCGGCTAAAGCTGCTGTAAAGAAGGGTTGCGTGTAGATTAAAGCTACTGTGACTGCTATTGGACAGCCAAACACAATTGATGATAATGCTGAAAACAAGAAGCATGAAAAAACCAAGCCGGCTAAGGCAAAGTATTGCAAATCGTCCCTCTTTAGTTTAAACCTACCCCTAATCAGCACAAAAATTAGTGGGAGCGCCAGCGTTATGCGGGAGAAAACTTGCTGTAGGCTTGAAACTCCAGAATTCCTAAGAAGTGTTGAGAAAACTAGGATGAAACTAAAACAGAAACATGCCAGAATTAATAGGGCATGACTTTTTGTTAAGCCCACTTGCATCTTTCACCGCGTTAGAAGCCTTCCCTAATAGGATTTGGGCAGTCCTAAGACATGTTGTCCTATGAAGGCTAAGGCCATTTGATGCGTGACCGGAGCCAGTCTTATGAGGTTTATCTCCCTCCACCACCTTTCAACATCATATTCCACAGCATAGCCATATCCGCCGAAAGTCTGCATCGCATGGTAAACAGCCTCTATTCCAGCCTCAACAGCCGCCACTTTAGCCATGTTGGCCTCTGCTCCGCATTCTTCTCCGCGGTCGTAAAGCCATGCAGCCTTATAGTTTAAAAGTCTCGCAGCCTCGATTTTTGCTTTGGCTCCAGCGAGTGGAAACTGTATGGCTTGATGCGACCCAATCGGAGCTTCGAAAACCCTCCTTTCCTTTGCGTATTCAACAGCCTTTTTGATGGCCAATAATCCTAAGCCACATGCCGCTGCCGAAAAAGACATGCGCTCTGGATTAAGTGTATCCAAGAGCAGGTACCAGCCTTTCTCTGGCTCGCCTAAAACATTTTCTTGGGGAACCCTTAAGTCGCTTATGTAAACTTCAAAGGTTTTTGAGTAGTTTATGCCATGCTTCTCGATCGGGATTATTTCTATTGCTGGATTCGGCAAATCCACAAGGAACAAGGTCAAGCCAAAGGTTCTCTTTGGGGCTTTATCAGCGGGCGTTGTTCTGGTGACGAGAAGCATTCCCTTGGCTCTGTCCGCCCCCGAAATGAAGATTTTCTGACCATTGATTACGTATTCGCCTTCTTGCTTAACAGCCATTGTTTTGATGTTTAGTGTGTTTGTTCCAGCGTCTGGCTCTGTTAGGGCTAGGCAGAACTCCATCCCCTTCGCGATTTTTGGCAGATACTTCTCTTTTTGGGCTTCATTGCCATGTTTCACTATGGACAAGCCACCAAAAACGGCTGAAAGGCATAGGAACCATTCTCCAGCAAGTCCGCAGCCTTCTGAAACTAGTGTCTCCATGGCTAGGAGCATTTCGAACATGCCCATTCCGCTTCCGCCATACTTTTCCGGAATAACTATTCCGGGAAAACCGGCGTCCACGAGGCTTTTCCAAAAGTCTTCTGGAAACTCATGTTCACGGTCTTTTTCCCGCCAATATTCTGGACCGTAATCTCGGGCAATTTCAGTGGCTGTTTCAACTATCATTTTCTGTTCTGGTGTTAATTCAAAATCCATGACACCACAACCAGTCTCACATTTCCTAGAAGTTGCTATAAAATGCTTTCCTAAAGAAAATGCGAAATAAATTGGAAAGGAAGAGCTTATGCCTATCTAGTTTGGGCTGATCTTGGTATGTAAATTCCGTGGGGGTCTATGGCCCTTAAAATGGCCAATTCTTCATAGGTTGGCGGCTCAGTCGTTGGCACATGCTCCGGTATAATCAAGTCGAAGCCTGTATTTTCCCTAATATCTTGCAAACTCACGCCCGGATGAATAGTCGCAAGCCTAATCCGCTTTGTTTCCGGATCAAAGTCCATCTGGCAAAGGTTTGTAACCACAAGGGAAGGCCCACCACCAAGCAAACCAGCCTTTTCCCTTGCTCCCGGGCCATCTAAGTGGCCTGGGCTTGTTAAGTAGTCGAGTTTCTTCACCATCTTCCGTTTTTCATGGGTCATTATTATGACTATGCGTTTTGCCGATGAGACTATGTCGTTTCCGCCTCCGCTTCCAGGAAGCCGCACTGTCGGGTGTTCAAAGTCGCCTATATATGTGGTGTTTATGTTTCCATACTCGTCTATTTGGGCTGCGCCGACAAAGCCGACGTCCACATGCCCGCCTTGCAGAAGCAGTCCGAGGGTTTCGATTAGGCCTATGGCTGCTGAGGCCCTATAACCAAGTCTGGAGTCGGCTATTGATAGGGCTATGTCTATGGCGTTTGAGTCTATGAAGCCAGCCTCGTAAACTATTTTTGCTTTCGGCGCATGTGTTCTTTTTGCAAGCATTGCAGCAATCATCGGCAAGCCTGTTCCAACGAAGACCACTTCGCCGTTTTTTATGGCTCTTGCACCGCAGACGGCCATAAGCTCAAGGGTTGTAAACTCTCCGAGTTTTGCATAATTTTTCTTTTCCATAAGGCTTCTCACCCCCGTCTTAGTATGGGAAAGGCTTTTTAGCCCTAAGCTTTAGGAGGCGCTCCATGCCAATTTTCTTGAGGAAATCCATGTGGTCCTCAACGCTCATAATGTATTCTTCGCAGTATTTTTGCCATCCCTCCTCTGTTTTGCATTGCTGGTAGTACATGCGTATATGCTCCATGTCATAGTCGTAGTAGTTGTAAACCATCATTGGATAGGCTCCCCAAGGGCATTCCACAACATAATCCACGTAAATGTTTGGAATCGCTGTCTGATCTGGTTGGGAGCGAATAAACTCTGTGTCCACAATTTCTTCAGCTAGGACTATTACTTTTTTGCCAGCCCTAGCGCCCTCCACATCTTCGCCTTTAATGCCGTCTATTTGGGCGTTGCCTTCTCGGTCCACCCTTGAAACATGCACTATGCTGAAGTCTGGGCGGACAGAAGGCACAAGCACAACCTTCTCGCCAGTAAATGGGCATGTTATAACCTCGGCTTTTTTAGGCTTGAACTTTGTTTTCGTCAGCAAGTCTGTTCCAAGCATACTTTTTAAGGGCATGAATGGAACGCCTAAGGCACCGCCGAGAAAGCGCAGTGCCATAGCCAAATTTGTATAGTCCTCAATTTGGACAGCGCCTTCGCGGATTCTCCGCTGGATGTTCGGAGCCAATCCTATGCCTTCTATAGCGAAGAAAGCCAGTTCGAAGCGGGAAGTCACATATGCTCCTGCTAGTATGTCAATGTCCATTTCCGAGCCGCAAGTGTAAATTGTTAGATTTCGCTTTTTCTGCCTCACAAGTTCGTGGGCGAAGGCCATTGGGGGTCTTTGAAAGCCGAAGCCTCCCCAGAAGAGGTGAGCCCCATCCGGGATGAGCTTTGCAGCCTCTTTCAGAGTTATCCGTTTATCCTCCACTGGAGTCTCGACCAATAAGGACACCTCAAATACTATTGCTAAAGTTTTCCATTTAAATTTTCAAACTTCAGCCTTAAAAACGCCCTAAATGCTGAATTCTTATATAAGTGCTTGCGAAATAACATGATGCGTTTAGGGCTGTTCCGTTTGCTTGTTGGAATGTGGTGTTTATGCGGAAAACAATCTTTAAGAAGCTTGAGGCTCAAGGGTTAATAGCAAATTACAACCGTTTGAGGAAAAATCTTCCGCCTAGGCTTCCAGACAGAGTTTATATTTGGGATGAAACCCTAAGGGAGGGGGTTGAAACCCCAACAGTCTTCTTAACTTATGTGGAGAAGGTTAAGCTGGCAAAACTTCTGGATGAGGCTGGAGTTTCCATAATAACTGTTGGTTTTCCAGCACTTTCAGAGGAGGAGAAAAGCACTGTTAGAAGGATAGCCAACGAAGGCTTTCAGCAAGCCAGCATAGCTGCCTCCGCACGCGTAAATAAGAGCGACGTAGACGCATGCCTGGACTGTGGCGTCAGGGAAGTCGTCATTTTTACGCCTTTTAACGGGCTCAACCTCCAGTACAGACTCAAAATGTCAAAGGAACAAGTTCTAAAGAATACTGTGGAGTGCATAGAATACGCTAAAAGGCATGGTGTAACCGTTGACTTTGTTTTGGAGGACGCTTCAAGGACGCCTTTGCAGGATATTCTCCAAATTTTTGAGGCCGCGGTGAAGGCTGGTGCTGATAGGCTTGTAATCGCTGACACCGTTGGCTTTTTGAGGCCGTTATCTACACGTTATCTTGTCTCCCATGTTAGGGATGGCCTCCAACAAGCTTTGGGGAAGGATGTTACGCTTTCCATTCATTGCCATAACGATTTTGGCTTAGCCACGGCAAACACTTTGGCAGCCGTTGAGGAGGGCGTAGCCTACGTGCACACATGCCTTGTAGGTTTTGGCGAAAGGGCTGGAGTAGCCCCCCTAGAGGAGGTTGTCGCCGCCCTAGAACTCTTGTACGACATTGATACAGGCGTTGACATGAAGAAGCTTTATAGACTTGCTCAACAAGCCGAAAAAAGCTTCGCCCTGCCAATTCAGTTCCATAAGCCAATAGTTGGTGAAAACGCCTTTTCCTACGAGGTTGATGAGCACGTGGAGGGGATGCTTGCCCACCCCCTGCTTTTTGAGCCTTTCCCGCCTGAAATGATTGAAAGGGAAACACAGTTCTACATTGGAAGAAGTGGTGGAAGACGCCTTGTTGAAAAGCGGTTGGAAATGGCTGGGATAAAAGCTATGCCATGGCAAATTGACGAGATAGCTAGGCGGATAAGGAGTTTGCAGGAAAGCCTAGACAAGGGTGGAACCCAGATGACCTTCTATCAGATTAAGAAGCTGATGAAGGAGCTTCGAAGAGGTTTAACTGAGGAGGATTTCTGGCGGATAGTTGAGCAGGTTACGAGGCAAAAACCGAAAATCCCACAGCAGCCTTTGCTTGAGGCAAAAGAGCCCTAATTTAGGGCTAACTCCTCAAAAATCTTCGCTATTTCCTCTTTGCTTAGGGGTCTTGGATAGTTGTAGATTGGACCGCTAGGCTTTTCGTTATAGTATGGGCGGTTGCAGCCTGGGCATCCAGAAGTCCTAAAAGGCTCGCCAGAACCAACAACTTGCTTCAGTGTTTGCCTATCCACGCCGAAATCGGTTATGCATTCATTTTCGTCGAAACTCATGGCTTGAGCCCTTACAATTCCATGAAAAATAAGGTGTCTAGCCACTTGTATTCGCCTATACTTTTGTATTGGTGGCTGCCTTAGGTTTTCTAGGGCTGTTCCATCGACTGGTGTGAAGGCGAAAAGTGCCGGCAAAACGCCCATATCAACGCACTTTTGAATCATTTCCACCATTTCCCTTTCAGATTCGCCTAAACCAACAATTAGGTGAGTTGTGACCATTCCCCTTCCAAAAACCTTTACGGCCTCTTCAAGGAGAGCGATCTGCCTTTCCATGTTGTATGGGCCTCTAGCCGAACCCCCCTTAACCTTGTCGAAGATTTCCGGGGTTGCCGCGTCTAATGGTATGCCTATCCTTTCGACTCCAGCCTCGGCTAAAAGCATTATGTTTTCTGGATTTATGGGCTGACATGAAACTGATATTGGGATGCTCACGCGTTTGGAAATTTCCTTTGCAAGTGCTTGGATGTGAGCGTGAACTCCTGGATAGTTTAGGGCTTGTATGCAGACACGCCTTATCCCACCCTCTCTCGCTGTCGCCTTTATGCTATCGAGCACTTGTTTTGTGGTGAAGGGTGGCCATGAAACCCTAGAGAGCATATCGGTTCTGCCGCGGCTTTCCCTTGCTTGGGGGCAGAATCCGCAGTTTGCGAAGCATTTTCCGCGCCTATAAGTCATGAGGTAGGCTGTTGTTGGTTTGGCATCCAGCCTTCCATTAATCAATTCTAAAACTATGGCTGAGCCTATGGAGACGCGGACCTTCTTCGGAATTTTTACATCTGCCAAGATTTCCACGCTTGCGCAAGGCTTGTGGTGCTTTCTGCTATTGATTCTGAATTCATAAGCATTATTATCTTTATCGTTGTCAAACCATGATTTGAGCGTGAAGAGTTTGCGAAGGTCTAAGCTTGAGAATTATGAGGCTATATTGGCAGCCTTGGCGAAAAGACCATTAACAGTTGATAGCATAGCCTACAAAACAAACATGGACTGCACTGTTTTGGGGCAGTATTTGGAATCCTTAATGAGGAACGGGCTTGTTGCTGAGAAAATAACCGCCAAAAAGAAGCTTTACGCCATAACTGAGAGGGGCTTATCTGTTTT
>ERZ1669249.110-NODE-110-length-48092-cov-11.255491_pt1 | contig 48092 bp, 46 predicted proteins | sample MGYA00579293_ERZ1669249 | MGnify/ENA primary metagenome ERZ1669249 (study PRJEB41166, sample SAMN08046057) | hot springs metagenome | biome: hot spring; feature: neutral hot spring; material: thermophilic sediment; isolation source: thermophilic sediment from... | reverse complement strand
CGGGATCGCCGGCTTGGGAGGCCGGCGTCCTAGACCAGGCTAGACGACCGCCGCCGGGAGATTATATCTAGTCTCAGTTTTTATGTGTTTTTGTGTTTCTGTTTATGGTCTGTTCAATTCCTGCTCAGGTAGGGACTTCGGTGCTCGGCATCTACTGGGATTGGTAGTTGGGTGGTTGGTGGAACATATTATTAGCCTGCACTACTCTGGGTACTGACTGTGTTTGGGGGTAGTACTCGCCGGTTAGTGCTTGGTTACCTCAAGGTCCGGGTTTTCCGTAGGTGGTTTCAGCGGGGGTCGGTATCTACGTTATCTGCTTCTGCGGTAGCTCTACTCGTTCTTTCTCAGATAGTAGCTGCTCTAATCTACGTAGCATCAGATTGGGGTAGGTACTACCTGGATGTGGCAAGCACCTTAGCAAGGGTTAGCTCTGCAGACGTTAAGGTCCGCAGAGCTTCTAACGGTAGCATAGTACTTACATCTAATACCCAGGTTAGGGTAGTTAACTCGTACCTAATCGCTAATGAGTCGGTAGTTGGAAGTCTAGGTGGTGGTGTTATTGAAGGTGAGCTAGTCCTACCCAGGCCGAGCCAGGACGCTGACACGTTGTTCGTGATATTGGAGGGTGGTAGGTTCCTGGAGGTGCCATTAAACCGCCTATGGAACTCCGCCTCAGCAGTACGCCCACTCGATGGTTTAGGGTATAAGATCGCTATGGGGCTGTTAACCAACTACAATAGCTACATCAGCAACGGGCCGATCCATGTAAGGACTGCCACATCGGATCCCCCGTCCGCCGCCGACATGAACTACAGGAGCATTTACTCGGGTAACGTAGTGTTCTACTTTACCGGGCTGACCTACGGTCTAGCCTCAGGTAGCTACTGGAGTAGGAGTGGGGACACTATAACCCTCTACCCCAACCAGGCAATAGCCAGTACCGGTAAACCCTCCAACTCAGCAGCAGTTACGCAGGTATTCAAGGTCCTTAGGGGCGGGGGAGACGTGCGGTTCTCTGCTAGTGTCCAGGTCTCGATAGCTAGTACCTCAGTAACGTCCTACTACCCCCGGATAATCGTGGTGTGCTACGTACTCGATGAGGACGCAGACCTGCAGCTACCCGCAGCTATATTCCAGCCACCAGCAACTACCTACCTCCCCTACCTGGAGAGGAGGGTGCTATACCTCTCCTCATCAGGGGAGTTAGGAGTAGATTACTATGGTCATATAGAGCTAACCGGCTTACCGGAGGGGAGCTACATACTGATTGGTGTCGAGGTCCTGACCTACGGGCTAGATACTAAGGTAGTTGTAGGTATCTCCGTAGAGGGCTAGCTACGACGTCACCGCTGTCTCCTAATGCTTTTAACGGACTTAACTATCTCCACAGCCTTCTCGAGATTATCCTCAACTATGTTGCCCGTAACGATGACGTCCGCCCCCGCTCTAGCAATCTCCGCGGCTACCTCCGGGGTTCTTATACCACCACCGACGATTAGTACGGCCTCCGGGAGTGTGGACTTAACTAACCTGACAGAGTCTCTGTGGACGGGCTGAGGTGCTCCTGACCCAGCCTCCAGATATATGTAGTTCATACCCATCATGTATGCTGCTAGAGAGTAAGCCAGCACAACATCATGCTTCTCATACGGTATGGGCCTAGCCTTCCCAACGAACCCGGCTGTCCCCCCATAGCCGACGATTATGTAGCCTGTCGGCAGCACCTCTAGACCGTACCTTGCTACCACCACGGCCCCAGCGACCTGAGCACCGATTACGTAGTAGAGGTCCTCTGAGTTTAGGAGTGACATAAATAGAACTGCGTCAACGTTTCTCGATAAGCCGTTGACGTTTCCTGGGAACGCTATCACGGGTAGACCGAACTTCTTCAGTCTGGACGCTACCTCATCGACATCTCTCTCCGAGACCCCCAGGCTACCTCCAATCATAAACGCGTCTGTGCCGGCAGCAACTACTTTCTCAGCTGTTGATTCCAGGGATTCCGGATTCGCGAGCTTCGCAGGATCTATCAGGGTGAAGTGGAGGACCTCTCCTCCCGCTATCTTCTCTTTAATGTACTTACTCACTCTCCCCTCTCTCTTCACTCTCAGAGCACTCAAACCTAACACTCACACCACCAGCATTGTAAAGATCTAGGAACCTGTGGTAAGCATCAACCGGCTCGAATATCATTGGGAGACCGGAGATCTCCGCCCTCAGACAGCACGACGGGTTATTGCACATTATCTGAGCGTACTTAGCTAACCCTGTCTCAGTCTCTACCTCCTCCATGTTAACGGTGAGGGTCACTAACCCGCAAGCTGGGCACTGAAAGAGCTTGGGTAGCCTCCTCACAACCTTCACAACCTTCCTCCTCTTCTTTCTCCTACCCACGAGATGCACCTCTACACATAATGACCCTTGCTAGGTATATAAGAACAAGTAACTAGCAAAGTAGATAAACCCTCAAGAGAATATCAACGTGGTGGAGGTAGTGGTAAAAATAGTAGATACCACCCTTCGAGATGCTCACCAGTCCCTACTAGCTACTAGGCTGAGAACTGAGGACATGGTCCCGATACTGGACAAGATCGATAGAGCCGGCTTCTACAGTCTGGAGGTGTGGGGAGGGGCTACATTCGATGTAGCGATAAGGTACCTGCGGGAGGATCCCTGGGAGAGGTTGAGGATCATTAGAGAGAGAGTGAGGAGGACTAAGCTCCAGATGCTCCTCAGAGGACAGAACCTCGTCGGTTACAGGCACTACCCTGACGACGTGGTCGACAAGTTCGTTGAGCTTGCTTACAGGAACGGGATAGATATCTTCAGGATCTTCGACGCCCTCAACGATGTCAGAAACCTCGTTAGGAGTATTAAGAAGGCTAAGTCTATCGGTGCGATCGTCCAGGGAACTATATGCTACACAGTCAGTCCAATCCACACAGTCGAGTACTACATGAAGTTCGCTGAGGAACTCGTATCGCTAGAGGTCGACATGATTACAATAAAGGATATGGCCGGCATATTAGACCCCTACACAGCCTACACACTAGTAAAGGAACTGAAATCCAGGTTCAATCTACCGGTAGACGTACACACCCACACAACGAGCGGTATGGCAGTAGCTACCTACGTTAAGTCTGTTGAGGCCGGGGCAGACCTCATAGACACCGCGATAAGCCCGCTAGCCTTCGGCACGGCCCAGCCGGGCGTGCAGACAGTGTACTTCTCCCTGAGGGAGGATCTGAGGCCCAGCATAGACCTGGAGGTAATAAACGAGATCTCCGAGTACCTAGACAACATACTCAACCAGAAATACTCGAAGCTCCTAACAATTAAGGCGCTCATACCGGACCATAACGTCCTAATACATCAGATTCCTGGAGGGATGATGACGAACCTGATATCACAGCTAAAGGATATGAAGGCTGAGCACAGACTAAAGGAGGTTCTAGCAGAGGTCCCCAAGGTGAGGGAGGACCTAGGCTGGCCACCACTCGTTACACCACTTTCTCAGATAGTCGGTACTCAAGCAGTCCTCAACGTCTTGATGGGTAGGTATAAGGTGATAGCTAAAGAGGTGATGAGCTACATAGCTGGATACTACGGTAAACCCCCGGGAACTATAAACCCCGAGCTGAGGGAGAGGGTCCTCAAGAACGTTGCGGAGATAACGACCAGGCCGGCAGATCTCCTTGAACCTGAACTAGAGAAATGTGCTGAGGAGGTTAGGAAGCTGGAGGTGCCTTTCACAGAGGAGAACGTGGTTACCTACTGTCTATTTCCCGACGTCGCTAGGGAGTTCTTAGTTGAGTACTACAAGGAGTATATGAAGAAACTATATGAGCAAGAAATAGAAACTATGATTAGCTTCTCCCAGTAAAGAAAATAGCTTTTTAATGTCCTTGCTCTACAGGAGCTGTCTGAGCCTGGCCAGCAGGTAGAGATGTTGGAAGTGCTGGGAACGCCTCCTTCATTCTCTGCTCAGCAACTATCTTAGCCTCCTCGAGGATCCTCCTAGCCTCAGCTGATGCAGCTATCCCGCCAGCTCCGGGTATCCCAGTTATCTCACCTATCTCCAACATAGTCTCATTCAGTATGTCGTGTACCTCTCCAAGCTCTATCCCTATCTCAGGTAGCACGTCCTTGATCGCAGCTCTCAGATCCTTAACGAGTGCCACTACCGGTAGTAGGTTTACAGCTATATCACCAAGCTCCTGGATAGACTCCAGCCTCAGGGCCACCTGCTCTAGCGCTACCTGCGTCAGGAAGACCGCCTTAGCTATCTTCCTTATCTCAGCAACCTCATTCGCGTACATAGTAGCCCTCAGTTGGTCCTTCGCCATCAGCGCGTCAACTACCCTACCGAAAAGCTCCTGATCCCTGGCCTTCAGCCTCTCACCGTAAACCTCAAGCTTTCTCACCATAGTGCTAATCCTGTACTTAGCTGTCGCTAACCTGTACCTTATCGGCTTCTCCCTACCAAACATCTTCTTGAACACGTCCCCGACAGTCTTATCTTTCCCGGACCACTCCCTCTTAAAGTCCTTTAACTCGGGTAGGTCCATACTTCTACGACCTCGTATTGTTCCTTCACTCTAGTGGGTATTTAAAAAGGTGTAGCCACGTAATACTCGAGTAGCTATGGCGTTGAGGATCCCCGATTTCAACTTAATAGTGGTTCACGAACCTGGGATAGAGAACTACGGTAGGGTTAGAAACTACGTCAAGCAGGTCCTAGGAGATAAGGTGGTATACGCCTACTCCTACCAATCAGTTATTTTGTATAGGTGCTTCGAGGACCCGCACACATGTGCTGAAGCTATTAAGAGAAATGCTGCGGATACCGGGATACCACTCATAAAAGCAATCCCGGTTGACGCGGTCGTGAATGCTGACGTAGACTCCGTGAGGGGCGCTATCAGGGGCCTTATAGCTAAGATACAGCCTAACGAGACGTTCAGGATAACCCTTCAAGGACATCTCTACAAGATTGAGGAGAGCTACTCCATCAGGCTCAGCTCCTCCGATGCTGTGAAGGAGATAGCTAAGGAGGTGGATAGACCCGTCAATCTAACCAGCCCGGACTGGGTGATCTATGTGAGGGTCCTGAAGATCGGGTTAGCGGAGGTCGCGGCAGTATCGCTCCTGAAGCCACACGAGCTCGAGAGAGTGAAACTATAAATATCTAGTCACCAGCTAATCGCAGAGTTTTTTATGGTAGGAGAGGTCTGCTAGTGGACTTAGAAACTCGGGTGTTTAGATGGCTAGGCTTTTCGGTACGTCAGGAGTTCGGGGGGTCTTCCCGGACAAGGTCAACCCGGAGCTGATGGTTAGGGCAGGTACGGCTCTAACGCAGTACTTCGGTAGGGGGAGCTACGGTGTAGGCCACGACTCTAGGACAACATCTAGAGCTCTGAGTCTAGCTCTAGCTTCAGGGATTATGGCCTCCGGATCCTCAGTGGTTGACGTCGGGCTGGTCCCGATAGGGGTTCTCGCGTGGTCCATCCACTACCTCAGACTGAGAGGCGGGGTCTACGTTACAGCATCGCATAATCCACCCCAGTACAACGGGTTTAAGATATTCAAAGAGGGTGGGTTCGAGGTTACCTCAGATGATGAAGCAGGCTTGGAGGAAGCTATCTCGAGGGCATCGTACGTATCGTGGGCTGATGTCGGGCTCTACACTAGGGCTGAGGTCATAGATGAGTACGTACGTAGCTTAGAGAACTTCCTGCAGATTAGCTTAGTTAGGTACGTACCTAGAGTAGTACTAGACACAGCTAACGGTCCGGTGTCTCTAGTAGCTCCTAAGGTTATGACCGATATGAAGATCCCGAACATGGTGATCAACGGCAGTATCGACGGGAGGTTTCCCGGTAGACATCCGGAGCCCAGACCCGACGTCCTAGAACCTCTAATCCCAATCTTAAGAGCCTCCGGATACGACGTGATGTTCGCCTTCGACGGGGATGGTGATAGGCTGTCAGTAGTAACACCGAGGCAGGGATTCATAAAGCAGGACCGGGTAATAGCTCTCATCGCTCTCCACGTCCTCAAGGACAGGAAGGGAACTATAGTGGCTTCAGTAGACTGCGGTAACTCCCTGAGGAAGGTTGTTGAGGATATGGGAGGTAAGCTAGTCCTCTACAAACTAGGAAAGACTCATGAAGGCCTACTCAAATACGGTAATGTAGTGCTAGCAGCTGAGCCGTGGAAGGTTATAGACCCTAGGTGGGGTCCGTGGATCGATGCTGTGTACCAGGCTATGTACCTGGTGAAGTTAATGGTTGAGGAGGGTAAGGATATGGATCAACTACTTTCCGACATACCTAACTACCCCCAGGCTAGATACTCCGTAACTGTCCCGGAGGAGTTGAAGGACGGAGTCTTCAGAGATATTCGGGAGTTCCTTAAGGCGGGAGCACCTGAGGGGGCGGAGATCGTGGAGATAGATGGTATTAGGGTGGACTACGAGGACGGCTCCTGGATCCTTGTCAGACCTTCAGGAACCGAGCCTAAGATCAGGCTATATGCTGAGGCATCCGAACCTAGTAGGCTCAGGCAAATGGTCGACGAGTTCCTGAAGCTGGTTACGGACTCCTTAGCTACACGGGGGGCTAGGCCGGGGCCTGTTGAGGGCGCTATACTGCACTAGATTAACTCGTCCGGTATCTTATCTGGGAGGATAACGTACCTCGGCCTCAGTCCAGTCCTCTTCATCAACTCCTTCACGTGCCTGTACAGTATTATGTACTCCTCATCAATTAACTCCGAGAGCTCTCTGTGGATACCTCTAACTATAGAGGAAAATCTCCTCAGACCCTCCTCCCCACTCAAACTAAGCATGACAGCTGGGTAGACCTCCCGGGCAGGCTCAAGCCCTGCCTCAACTAAGTTCCTCAAGGAATCTAGCTGTACGAACCAGAACCTCGGGTCGGCACCGGTAAGCTCGTGGAACTCCTCCGGGCTCGTACCCTTAACAGAGACTCTGACCTCAATCCCTCTCCCGCTGAACTCCCCCAGTTCCTCAGCCATGTCCTTGTTGTGTCCTATTAGGATACCGTTAGTCTCGAGAACGAAGTGAAGACCTCTAGACACTGTCAGGCTCAGGACCTCCAGCATGTGTTTAAATCCTATCGTAGGTTCTCCACCACTAAGCCTAGCACGCCTGTACCCAGATCTCTCCGAGAGGTTCCCCAAGATCCCCACAACTTCATCAGCTGTGTAGAACCTACCCTTACCGGTATCTCCCCAGGTGAAGTACCAGGCCCAGCAGAACTTGCACCTCATGTTACACCCGACAACGTCCCCGGTAACTATCCCTCCGTACCACCTATCTATCCTGAACCTAAAGTACTTCCTCCTACTGACTCCCCCGCTCTCTAGGTACACTCTGGACTCAACAGACTTCGCTACCTTCAGCGGGTTGTAGCCGACCATCACAACATAACGTATCTTCAGAGCTAATAGCTAGGTATCCAAACATTTATAACTTAGGTAACCATAGAAACAAGGTAGTGATGCCTAAGATAGCAATTAACTTAAGTCCTGAGCAGGTTGAGGCTTTAAGCAAGCTCTTCCCAGATCTTCCTATAGAGGATGCTCTGCTCACCATAGTAAATAACGCGATAACGTCCCCCACTGAGAAGACGTCTAAGCATGAGGAGAGGAGCCTTAAATCCATTATCGACGCTGTAAACGCCTACACAGGGAAGATAGATGAGATGAACCGCAGGTTATCACACATAATCGAGCTCCTGGAGGACCTAACCGCGAGGATCCAGAACCTGGAGGATGAGGTCAGCAACATACTGCGTACAGCACAGCAAGCTAAACCCGAAGAGAAGAAGGAGCCCAGGAAGTCAGCTATCGACATACTGAAGGATCAGAAGGTAATGTTCGAGTCAGACATAGCTAGTAAGATCCGGAATAGGGATGCCTTCTTCGATAAGCTGAGGAGGAGTGGTGCGGTGGTCTTGGAGCTAGCGAAGGAGAGGGTTGCGGTAGACCCGGAGTTCTTCGAGGAGTTTAAGAAGAAGGTGCAGAACCTATCGGTAAGCTCGGAGGACGCTCTACAGAGAGAGTTGGGGAAGGTAGAGGTAAAGCTCCTGAAGGTCCTAATGAGCTCCGGGGTAGCCTACTTTGATGGGGTAAAGAAGAAGTGGGTTATAGATGTAGATGAGCAGAGTACGTGAAGTTATCTACGACGTCCTGGAGGTCTACGATAGTATCGCACCCGGCTACTCCTCGTGGAGGGGTAGGCCCTGGAAGATAGTTAACTTACTTAGAGGAGGGCTAGTACTGGACTTAGGGTCCGGCCACTGTGTTAATGGTGCTTACCTAGCTAGCAGGAAGGATGTTAGGTACCTGATATGTCTCGATATATCCCCATCAATGCTCGAGGAAGCTAGGAAGCTACTATCGAGGAGAGGGGTACTCCTAGCAGAGTTCGTAGCTGCTGATGCCACAGCAATACCTTTAAGAGGTGATAGCACCGATAGCGTAGTTTCCATCGCTATGATCCACCACCTACCCGATAGCGAAGCGCGGAAAGCATTCAAGGAGGTTGCTAGAGTGTTGAGGCCGTCAGGCATGGCGATCGTGACCTCCTGGTCCAGAAAGCAGCTGAGGTTCGTTCCCCGCACCCTACTGATACATCTTCTAAAGCTACTGAGGATCCCGGGCCCGCACGATTACAGGGTTTCGTGGAGAAGGAGAGACAGGACATATGTAAGAAGGTACTTCCTCTACGAGGCTGAGGAACTGAGGAGGTTAGCTGAAGAAGTAGGACTTAAAGTCCTGAGCTACGGGTACATAACACGCTCCAATAGCTTAAACTCCTATATCGTACTATCTAAGCCAGTACTTGCTGAGGGCTCTCCACGACCTCCTCCCAGACTTTCAGGGAGCTCTCAGCTGTAATGATGGTTATCCAGGCACTTCCGTATCTCATTAGTGCGGTACTAGGACTTCTTAACTAGCTTGTAGCGTTCGTATATCATAACCACGCGGTTCTCCTCGATGTAGAACTCGGCCTCCACTTTAGCTCCCTGGCTGAGAGTGTAACACTTCACGTAATCATCTCTTATCTCAAGCGGAACTAGAGGTGTTACGACCTCCCTATACCTATCCTTATACTCCACAGCGAGGAAGTCTCCTAACCTCTTGATGCTCACTCTGTAGGTTCCTTTGTAGGTTTCGTATGTACCTACAAGCTTGTTGAGTACTCTATCCTGCTTGATGAAGTCTAGGTGTTTCTCCGGGTCGTAACCGAGAGCTAGAGTTAGGGCATACATTCCGATCCCGGAAGGTGGGTACCCAGAAGTATTAGCTAAGACCACGACGCCGAGTTTCTCTGTTGGCATGTAGCCCATGAAGGCGGTGTAGACGAGCACTGACCCACTGTGGCGGACTAACCTCCTACCGAGGAACTCGTCCGTTATCCTCAGGCCGTACCCGTATCCATCGTCCTTGAATAGGTCTGTCGGCACCATCACGTGTTTCCTCTCCATGGTCTCGATACTCCCCTCACTCACCACTTCAACACCCCCGTACCTACCCCTACCTATGTACATGGAGATATACCTAGCCATATCAAGCGGGTTACTCAGTAACCCACCGTCAGCAGTTATACCGAACGGGAACCTACTCCTCACGTGCCTACCGTCCTTATCCACTATGTAAGGTGTTGCGACGTCCGGGTCTCTCGAAACCTCGTGCTCCTCGAAGTACGTTCTCACCATCCCCAGCGGCTCTAGGATATGTTTCCTCACGTAGTCCTCGTACCTCATGCCGCTAACCTTAGAGATTATGTAGCCTAGTAGAACGTAGCCCTCATTAAGGTAGAAGAACCTGGTGCCGGGCTCTGCGTGAACCCAGCTACTGTAGTCACTCATGAAGGCTATGATGTCCTCCGGGGTTGCTGTCGGGAGCCACGGATCACCTAGACCTAGCATTCCTCTAATAAATGCCTCGGCATATGCTAGAGCTGGTATGCCGCTTGTATGGGTTAGAAGGTGGTGGATCCTGATCGGGACTCCCTTAGCCTCCAACCTTAGGGGAACGTACTTCGAGACCTCATCATCGAGTGATAGCTTACCCTCCTCAACGAGCTTCATGACGGCTAGAGCAGTGAACGACTTGGTTATGGATCCGATACCGTACACTGTTCTCTCAGTTGCCGGTAAGCCTCGCTCAACATCCTTAAATCCGTAGCCTCTAGCGTAGATAACGTCACTACCCTTAACTATTGCTATGGATACTGCCGGTATCTTAGTCTGAGACATCTTCTCTAGGATAAATGAGTCCAGCCTCGTTAAGTCCAACACTTAACACCGTGATGTTAGTTTGGCTAGCCTTAAATGCGTTGTAATAAGTGCTTTATTCCTAGTCTAGAAGAGATTGTGGTACTAGAACATGCCGATGATTAGGGCTCTAACTCTCCACGTGAGATCCAGGGACCTTAAGTTTCCTGAAGCCCTGGAGTTGTTGAGGGAGATTAAGCACTCACTGGAGGCAAACGGAATCACCGTTTGGACACTCAGGGCCTCACTCAGTGAGGACTTCAACTGGAGGGATCTTAGGGATCTATGTAGGGGGGATATACTACTAGCAGCTTACCACAAGGAGGTGAGGGAGACTCCACCCTCCGAGCTCGAAAGCTATCTAAGAACGTGTAGTACGGGCTATGCTACCCTACTAGCATCTAGTGGAGACCTAGACCACCTCGCTGACATCTACATGGACCTCTCGAAGAGGGTTGACGAGGAGTACTTCACTAGGATAGGGGTTAGCTACGATGAATACCTGGAAACCCCCTACTTCCCCCTCTCATCGGCTCTGAGGGACGCAGTATCTGTTGCCTACCGATACGTTGATCTACTACTTCAACATGAGCTATCCAGCTGGGAACGGGTGCTAAACAGCTTCGTAAGTAGGGTGGACACGATAATCAGGGAGAAGGCTTCTGAAGTAGGTCTTAGAGTATACCACGACGTCTCACTCTCTCCGTGGATGGAGGAAAGTGTTGTCGAGGTAATAGAGAAGCTTGGCGTGGTTTTCCCCGGTGTCGGGTCCTTCTCAGCTGTGTACGCAATTAACAACCTACTATCTAGGGTAGCTAACACAGTTTCTAGCACAGGGTTTAACGAGCTCATGCTACCCGTAGCTGAAGACAACAAACTTAAGGAGCTAGCTAAATCCGGTAACCTAAGGGTTAAGGACCTAGTAGCTCTGAGCACCTTCTGTGTAGCTGGGCTGGACATGGTAGCCATACCGGCAGAAAGGGAATACCTTAGAAAGCTTTTCGAAGATACGTACACAGCCTACTACGTAAAGAGAAGACCCTACGGGGTTAGGATAATACCAACGAATAGAGATACAGTAACTCTGGGAAGATTCGGAACACTAAGTAGGATCGAATAGCTAGAACTCGACCGTTTGACCCAGCGCTAGCTTTCATCCCTCCTCGTGTCATGGAGAGGCTTACTTAAGTAATCTCCCCATTAGGAGACCTTCCAAGCTCTGAATTAAGGACTAAATGATCGTAAGGGTAGTAGTTCCTAAAGTAAGTAGCGTCCACTTGGTAGGCAATTCATGTAAGCGTACTAGGTGAACTAGCAGAGACCCGAAGTAAAGTAGTCCTCTGCTTAGCTTACTGGAGTTCGTCTTAGCCAGTATAATGGAGATTCGTTCGTGTCGTGATGGCCTAGTTTTTAACTTCGCGGTAGATAATATAATGGATGATTAAGTTGGGTACTGATAGGGAAGTGTATAATGATATTCAGACTAACGGCATTATAGGACCTCATACCAGGATGATGGGGCCCGTCGCGGATGGTGGTAGGATAATCTTCGTTACGTCTCCGGGTTGTTGGGGTCCTATGATAACACCTAACATTAGAGGGGGTCACGAGGTTAACGTCCCCGTTGCTGTAGAGGGGGCGAGAGTAGGTGATGCGATAGCTATCCGCGTTCTAAGCATAGAGGTACTCTCTAAGGCTACGTCCTCAGGTGTTGATGTGGTACGTCCAGGTAGTTACGTTAGCGATCCCTACGTAATGAAGAAGTGTCCCTCATGTAATGAGCCGTGGCCGGACTTCTATGTGGACGGCATAGGTGATAACGCAGTTAAGTGCAGAAAGTGTGGGGCACCTACATCACCTTTCATAATGGTCAACGGTTACACCATGGTCTTCGACCTGAGTTCGGGTATTGGTATCACTGTCGATAAGGGGATGGCTGAGGAAATAGCTAGGAACGCACTTGAGTGGAGTGCTCTACCGAAGAACTCCAAGCAGGTTCCCGTCTTGGTATTGGGTAAGAGCGACATAGTAGGGTTAGCTACGAGGGTAAGACCTTTCCTAGGTCAGCTAGGTAGCACCCCCGCAGTTGACATACCTGACTCACATAATGCTGGCGATTTCGGTTGGTTCCTAGTTAACGCACACCATCCATACGCTATCACAAAGGAGGATTACGAAACTAAGCTCACTGACGGACACCTAGATGTAGACTCCGTTAGAGAGGGTGCCGTCCTGATAGTCCCGGTTAAGGTGGATGGTGGAGGGATCTACGCTGGAGACGCTCACGCAATGCAGGGAGACGGTGAGGTAGCCGGACACACAACGGACGTTTCAGCCAAGAGCGTAGTTGAGGTCTCGGTTATTAAGAACTTGAACCTAGAGGGCCCGATACTACTCCCTCCTGAGGAGGACCTACCACCCCTAGCTAAACCGTGGAGGAAGGATGAGTGGGAGCAGGTACTGAGTCTAGCTAGGAAGCTGAAAATCGAGGTAGAGCCAGTAGCTCCCGTTCAGGTAGTAGGCTCCGGACCAACCATAAACGAAGCAACTATGAGAGGCTTCATGAGGGCTTCCAAACTCCTAGGAATGAGCTTGGAAGAAGTGAGGAATAGAGTAACCATCAGTGGCGCGGTGGAAGTAGGTAGGTTACCAGGTATAGTACAAGTAAGTCTTCAAGTCCCAATGAGGATCCTAGAGAAGCTAGGAATAGACAACATAGTTAAGAACCAGTACAGGCTACCTTTCTAGTGTACATAGAACTCACTCAGCTTGCCAGTAGGCGTATATGAAATAGAGATTTACCGTTCTGGTCTAGCGTAAGCTTTCATCCCTGCCCTCCTCATGTCATGGGAGGGCTTTCGGGGTGAGCGGGTGAAGGCTCTACATACATCCGGTGGAGGAGGTTTTTAACTGCTACTACATCTTCATCCTTCTCCATACCGCAGTTTAAGCACCTTACCCGCCTGTACCCATTCGGGCTTAACCTACCCCACATATAGGGCGCAGGATCCTAGTCACCAAAGTCAATAAAACTTTACATAAAACAAAGGCAGTTTCCTAGCCCCACAGTCAGGACCTCAGATATCGCTAGTCTTTCCTAGGTCGACCCTTTCCTGGGACTTCGATAGCTTCCTACACGGGCTCTCTCAGTTTTTGCGTTGCTTTCCCCTCCGGCTTCCTCTACGTACGAGAAGTAAGTAGTTGGTTTCGGAGGTGTGATACGGCTCTTCTACGGGAGCCTTGCTCTAGTTTAGGCATATACTACGACTACGTAGTGGTACTTCCTAGTTTCGCACTTTTACTGTAAGGTACTTCACCCTTGATTGGTGTCGCTCTAAGGCTCTCTACCCTACCGCTCCTAGGTCGCAGATGAAGAGTCTATGCGGAAGCGATAAAGAACTCCATCAACTCTCCAAGATAGTTCGGCAGGCATGTATTGATAGGCTAGGTTTGGGGGATAATGGGGCTCCGGCCGGGACTTGAACCCGGGACCTCGGGGTCCACAGCCCCGCGCTCTACCACGCTGAGCTACCGGAGCCACCGATTTAGGGTAGGGTTTCAGGCTTTTATTTTTACTTCTCTGCTACAGCTTAACCGTCTCTGGGGATCTCCAGACGACGATATCGAAGACGCTTTCAGCTATGGATTCCAGGGACTTACCGGCAACTGCGAATCTTTCGAGTATGTCCTTTATGCTCAGGTATGTCTCGTCGAGGCCGAGGGTCTTGTACATCAGGTCTGCGTACTTCTTGAAGTGTCCCCGATACTCAGCTACCAGGTCTAGGAGCTCGTTAGCTAGTGCTATATCCTCCTGTGTCAGTGCCTTACTTATCCTCTCAATTATCAGTATAGCCATATCTATACATTCACTCAGTACCGTAACCTCCCTCTTCATCTTTTCAAGCAGGGGGACACCTCGATCCACCATTATTGACGCTATCTCCGATAGAGCGTCCGCAGCCTCCTCGAGGGACTTAGCTATGTTTCGGTACTCGGTAGCTAAGGCATCCTTAACGCCGAGCTGCTTAGCTAGGTCCCTGTGGCGTACAAGATCCACGAGCTGCCTAACTATTAGGGCGTTAAGCCTATCTACCTCAACCTCAAGTTCCTGAACCTCGCGGAGTAGGTGGATAGCTCCTGAGGCTACGTAGGTCTCGATGTACTCGAACATGGAGCGTACGAGCTCGAGCATCCTGTCTATGACGGTGATTGCTGAGTACTTGCTTGAGTCTATGAGTATCTGAAGTACTATCCTATTCGGTGAGTACTCAGTTATCTCAACACCCATCAAGCTCTTAGCAACAGACCTTAAGGACCTCAGGAGGCTCTCAGGCATGACCCTCTCCTCACTCACCACCTCCACCCTATCTACCCCGAGTAGGTACAGAGCGTAGATGACCCTCCCCAACAGCAACTCAGAAGCGTCCTTACCTACTACAACCCTAGATGTCAGCACCTTACTCTGCTTACTGAGGGATAGTGGGATCACCCTAATAGACATGTCGTCCAGTACGTCTATGCTAACCGGATCACCTGGGCGGAGGCCGACAGCTCTCACCCACTCAGCTGGTAGTGAGACCATCAGTGTGGATCTCCCGAATCTCTGAACCTTTCTTACCTCCCTCACTCTGAGCACCGATAAATACTCTAAGACCGGATTAAAAAATATATGTATGTATTAGCGGACTAGGGTCAGCTAAGAACAGGTATTGGTGATATTAAAAGCATCTAATCTGGTTAAATGATGCTTAAACAACCTATTGTCAGTACCCGCAGAGGAGCTCGGTGGGGTAGGGCAGGAAACCGGAGGACTTAGTTAGTAGGTGGATTACTGGGTTACCGGTCTAGATACCTCGAGGTTTGAGGTGAGGTATTAATAGCTTTGAAAGTAGAGCTCCGTGGATAGTGTGGATGGTTCGTAGGGAGCTACTCAAGGACATCGCAGGCGGGGAGGTCTTAACGAGAATGTATGCTATGCTGAAGAAGCAGGGGTACCACCTCATTGGGAGTCACGCAGCGGTGAAGAAGTGTCTGTGGGTTCACAACGCACTCGTCTATGGGAAGTTCTGCTATAAGTGCCGTTTCTACGGTATAGAGTCACACCGCTGTGTGCAGTTCAGCCCCGCAGTCCTCTGGTGTTGGAACTTCTGTACTCACTGCTGGAGGATGAGGCCGTCGGACTATGGAGCTGGGGGCTCGGACCTGGTTAAGCTACCCTACGTAGAGGATCCTGAGCTACTAGCTGATCTAGCTATCCTAGAGCATAGGAGGACTGTTAGTGGGTATGCGAAGAGAGCTCCGAGGGAGCTGTACGAGGAGGCTTTAGACCCTAAGCACGTAGCGATATCACTAACCGGTGAAGCCACCCTCTACCCGCGGCTCGGTGAGCTGATAGAGGTCTTCCACAGGAGGGGACTCACAACGTTCCTGGTCACGAGGGGGGTGAGACCTGACGTACTGTCTAAGCTGGAGGAGGAGCCAACACAGCTCTACGTATCTCTAGAGGCTTGGAACGAGGAGATGTACAGGGAGTTTAATAGGCCTGCCGGGCCCGGCTTGTGGAAGCTCACACTTAGAACACTCGAGCTACTCCCATCACTTAGTACTAGGACTGTAATCCGAATCACATTAGTGAAAGGCTTTAACATGGGGGCTAGAGACGTGGAGGGCTTCGCTAAGCTAATAGAGAGAGCGAACCCGACCTTCGTGGAGCCCAAGGCGTACATGCATGTAGGGGCCTCTATAGGTAGGCTTACACGTAGTAATATGCCTAGCTACGAGGAGGTAATGGACTTCGCTAGGAAGTTATCTGAGGCTACAGGCTATAAGCTAGCATCAAGCTCTAGACCATCTAGGGTAGCCCTACTAACGAAGCTCGAAAAACCGACCATCCGGTACGGTAAGGGATGTCCTAAGGCCTGGGATGAAGTTGATGTTGAAGGCGAGAAGTACGTAGAAGAGTACCGGTAGGGTATCCAGGATAGTTCGAGAAACCCTCCTAAACACTCCATGAAGTTTGGAGTAGTTACTGAGCGTTGAGGACGTCCAGACCTACCCGGAGATATGAGTGAGATCACTCAGTAGTTTCTGAATTAGCTCTGAAGCTTCCCCACAAGGGTATGATATCTCTGATAGATCTCCAGGTAACTTCATGGATGGTGGTCCTATAGGTACCATCCTAGCGTTACCGGATTTCCTATCAGCCCAGAGAGCGTACGTGAAGTTGTGGAGTTTAACTATTAGGACCTCACCGCTAGTGGAGGCTAGCTTCGTGACCTGAAACCTACCTAGGATCTCGGCTCGATAGTTTACTAGGACTATCCTAGCCCACACCCTACAGCTGTCAAGCCCCCTGAAAATACCTTCCAAGGTGTCCCTAGTTCTCTCATCGAGGACCTGCCCGATAGCTGGGGTCAGTCTTAAGGTACCGATAAGCATTCTAGACCCGGAATCGTAGGAGATAACCCTCCCACCAGCTTCTCTAAGCATCCTCATCAACCTAACAGGGTTATCGCGGCAGATCCCGGAGAACTCCATAAGTATGGTAGCCCGCATCTCCAGCGTCACCTAGTGTGCCCCAGAGTACCTACTAAGACCATATAGATGAGCTGGCTTTAAGCAGAAACCCCTAACAGGCTCTGTACGTAGATCGGGAATACAGAAAAGGAAATTAATATATGCTTCAGTAGTATCTGGGACGTGAATTGGAGTCCTCGAAACCTCTAGCGGTAACAGTAGATAAGGTAATTAGAGAGGTCGAGACTCTGTTAACCGACCTGGAGATACTGCGTGACGAGCTCAGCATGGCTATAGCGGAGAGCAGGGTATCGAAGAATGAAGATAAGGTTAGGGCTTTGGAGGCTCTTGTAGGTGAGATAAGGAGGTCCCACGAGGCTCTGAGGAGGGTATACACCCAGCTGAACCTCGTCCGCATGAAGTACCTATAGATTCGGTTCTCTCTAGCTCCGGGTGCTGCTCTTGGACTGCACTATATCTAAAGGCCTCATCGGGGTTCTAGTCGGTGTTTTGATGGCCTCGGTCTCTCTAGTAGCTACCAACACGTCGTCTGATACCTTACACTACGTCTCTGTAGGCATATACATAGCCTCAATATTCTTTGTTCACCTACCGGCATCGATCATCTCTAGAGCGAGGTGCTCGGTGAGGCAGGGCATAACGTTCTATCTATCGGTAACGTTCATTTCCTGGGTAGCCATCTTCAACCTAATCTACGTACTACTCAAACAGTAGCGGGGCTGTTCTGTTTTTGATTAGTGGTCGTTGTGTTTATGGTTTTTAGGGTTGCTGTGTTCTGGGGTTATGCGTTAAACTTATTAACTTCATTTCTATGAGTAGCTTGGACACCCCACTGAGTAATGGGAGCAGTGCTCCGAGCTCTGTGGGGTTAGACGTAGATGGGAGCCCCGTGCCGTTGGGCTCGACAGCCACCCATGACCCGCAGGGATAGGTAGATCCCTGTGGGCGAGGTGGAAGTCCCTAGATGTGATGAACGAAAATAAACCCACGTCAACGAGCATCTAGGGACAAACGGCGCCATGGCGCAGACAGAGCAGGGTATTGGAGAGGTAGAGCAGCACGTTAAGCGTCCCTACTCGAAGTACTCTGTAATGGACTACTACGACACTATAGTCAAGTCATACGAGGAGCTCTACGGAAGTGAGCAGCTATCTAAGTACGCTACCGCTATTAGACACAGAAACCTGAGGAAAGTTCTCGACATCGGTTGCGGTATGGGCTTACTATACGACTACATATCCGAGGTCTTAGAGGTGGTGCCGGAGATCTACGTCGGGGTGGACATAAGCTACGAATCTCTGAAGATCTTCAGGTCCAGACATAGAGGTCCCGGGATCATCGAGCTAGTGGCAGCAGATATGGACTACCTACCGTTCAGGTCTAGGGCAGGCTTCACGAACATCTACTCCTTCACGACGTACATATGCAACTACGGGGACGCCACCCGGATCGCGGACCTAGTTGACGAGGCTCTTGAGGAATGTGCTATCACCATAATATGTGCTGATAGGAAGCCTTCATGTCCGGAGGGATTCGTAGAGGTAGCGCAGGTAGGTAGGCTGGAGGTGCTGTGTATTAAGGGAAGTGCCGCCGGGGGGATTTGAACCCCCGACACCCCGGTCTCCAGAAACCTTCAGCCGGGTGCTCTCCCAGGCTGAGCTACGGCGGCACCAACAAAATGATTACGTATAGGAGTTATAAACTTTCACTCCGGGACATCCTTACCAGTTAGGTAGCCTAGCCCACCTACTTAGTGCGTCGCTGAGCACGTGTCCTCAAGTATGAGACCTCAACCTAAATCTCATTTACTTTTCTACTAGATCTGTGGGGCATGAGGTTGGAGTGGGGTCATGTGATTGAGTCATTGAGGAGATTGAGGAGTGAGGACCCATCGTACTCTGAGGGGGAGGTTCTGGGATCCATGACTGTGGATCCCCCGGAGTACCTCCTCGAGGCATTTAAGATCTTCGCTAACACCAACCTGAACGACCCGGAGATGTTCAGGGTTACCCGCTCATTAGAGGTGGAGTCGGTTAGGTGGTTGTCGAAGCTCTTCTACGGGTATGGCCACGGCTTCCTAACCTATGGTGGTACGGAGTCTAATATAACTGCCCTCTACATACTGAGGGAACTCACTGGGGGAGAGATCGTCATAGCCCCTAAATCAGCTCACTTCAGTATTAGAAAGGCCTGCAAGATACTGAGGCTCCACCTCGTTGAGGTCGGTCTAGGCAGTGACTACTACCCCGACTTGAGTACCATGTGCGAGCTCATCAAGAAGTACAGGGATAGGCTGGTAGCAGTGGTCCTCACAGCCGGTACTACAGAGCTGGGCATTGTCGAACCCGTAGATGAGCTGGTGGAGACATGTAGTGACGTCGACTACGTTGTGCATGTAGATGCTGCCTACGGAGGGTTACTAGCTCAGGTATTGAGGGACGGGGACGTCAGATACCCTGTCTTCGACTTCAGGGTCGATAAGGTCTACACGTTATCGGTAGACCTCCACAAGCTGGTTGCCCCGGCCCCGTGCGGAGCTATCCTACTGCGGAGTGGGGAGCTGGAGGAGCTAGCTACGTTCGACGCTCCCTACATGCCGTCCGGGAAGCAGAGAACCTTACTTGGAACTAGGTCAGGAGGTGTTGCTGCTGTAGCATGGGCTGTCACGCAGGTTCTCGGTGTTGAGGGGTTGAAGGAGTTAGCTAGAGAGCTTAGAGCTAGGGCTCTCTACCTCAGTAGGAGGCTTAGGGAGATCGGTGTGGATGTTATTAGAGAGCCTGAGCTACCGATAGTAACATTTAAGGTCCCAAACAGGGACAGGATCATCAAGGCCCTGTGGTCTAGGAAGCTCTACATCTACCCCACATCAATCCCCGGAGCACTGAGGGTTGTAGTAGGATCTCACGTAACCTATGAAGTTGCGGATAGGTTAGTTAACTCACTCAGAGAGCTTCTAGGGTAGAGGAACCATCTCTATTTAGCATGGAGTTTATTGATCTTGGTATCTAGTGTATTGTGCCTGTGCCCGACATATGGGGCGGGCTAAGCCTGAATAGGTGTGGGTACGGTGGATAGATGTGTTGGCTCCACCCATTCACGGCGGGTGCTCTCCCATGATGCGAGGAGGGGGATGAAAGTTTTACGCTAGGCCAGAACGGTTCTAGTCTTTCCTCCATGGGTGCTGGTAGCCACAAATTTACGACTCTCGATACTCCGGAAGAGGCTGTGGAGAGCCATCTACTCTTGTTATAATTTGTTTTTAAACTTTGATACGTACAAAGTCTTGAGTGTCTAAATTGAGGACTTCATTGTTGGTCGTAATCATCGTGTTCATTCTAGGTGCGATAATCGGCTCGACTCTGTACTTAATGTATCCTGCAGCACCTACAACTACTTCCACAACAAGGCCGGTGACACCGACCACAACTTCTCCCGGATTGGCCCAACCCAGAATTACGGACGTTGTACCTGAGGGGTTCGTGCTGGTGGGCGGGGAAATTTATTGGAGGATTAAGATTTATGGTGAGGTAGATCTACGTAACTATACCACGATTAGCGGGGTCTACGGTTCTTGGTTTGGCAGAATTAACGTGATTCTTCCTAGCGGTGAAGGGGCTCGGCTTCATGAACCACCTGACTATACGAATATCGTAACTCAGTTCTCATACCTTCGGGGTGTGAAGGTGTTAGATGTCTACATACCTACCAGCTGGTACGAGAACCCATGCTTGGAGGGAGTATACAGAGTTACGGTCTGGTTGAAGGGGCCCTACGAGAACCGTACGACACTCTTCGATAAAAATTTCACCTACAGAATGGACCTTAAAGCGACGATATCTCCGACTACATGGACTTCCTGGAACGAGAATCTGAAACTCGTTATCGCCAACACGGGAGAAGTGCCGTTAATCATAACAGGAGTCGGTATAGAACGAAACGGAACTGTAATAGGGTGGGTGCTCGTTCCGCCAGAAGAGATAGTCATGCCAGGTGAGTCAAAGGAGCTGGCGGCACAGGCTCAAATACTTGATAACTTCAGGGAGGAACTTAAGGGAAAGAGCGTCGTTGTAGACTTCGTACTTAGCATAGTGGCGGCACCGCGAAGATATGCTATAACTAATGAAGTGAGGTTCCCCGTAAAGTAAGCTAGTTAGTTTTTTACCGAAAAGAGGATGTAGGGGTTCAACTTACATAGGCTCACCAACACCTATGTAGGTCGAACTCCTAGCTTTCTCGTGATGCTCGTATACATCACCATTTAATGGTTAGTGGATATATGGTTTACGTCCGCAGTGGTGAAACGATAAAGGTGGCTTCTTCAGCATCTACGAACTCCCTTTCTCCACCTTTATACTAAATTATACTCAATAACAGCCACATCTCCAAGTAGACTACTAACGTAAGAGAGCTGTTTATATATTGTTTCAGTGCCCTCTACGGGCTCTGATGTCTTGCTGAACCCAGGGACACCATCAGATACTTCCCAGTAAGAGCTTCATGAAGTCTCTCAACCCCTCCTTCATTACCGCAACTCTAAAGGAGTTTGTGAAAAAGGCATTAGAGAAAGCTTTTACGTATCTTCCGCAAGGCGCGGGAAAACCGTTACTGCTTTAACGGTACCATCCGAGCGGTCAACGACGGTAAAGTAAGAAAAGTTTAGAAAAGTTTAGTTTCGATTCCAAGAAGAGTTCTCGTCAATTAATAGGTCGACAAGACACAGGAAATGTTCTACGGATTAAGTCTAATAAGAATTCTACATTATCAGAAGAAAGCATTGAAAGAGTGAGAGACTGGCTAAAACATGCTGACATGAAAGCGTAAGCTTGGTAATGTCTGTTTAATGTATGGTTACTTCTTCGGGTAGGTCTTCTAGATTTGTATGGCATGAGTGCTATTTCCGTCCTCAATGAAGGTTTTACTCTCAGTGGCTTGTATTAATCCTTCATAGATCCGTAGCTTGTGGCGTATGTGATTCGTACTAACTATAGCTAGTATAATATCTCCGGTTTACTTTATGTGTGCGGTATAGGTTGAGATGGCTTCAGGTATGGGTGCGGATCCTGTAAGGAGCTTCATGAGGTTGAGCTACGATGGTTGGCGTGAGTTCTTCAAGGTAGACCTCCTCAGAGTAGCTAGCTATGCTACTAGGATCCGCAGGCTCGTAGAGCTCCTCAAGCTTAGGTCAGGGACCTTAGCTGCTGTGAAGATAGTTATGGGTGTTATAGGTAGGGATACTATCGGGTATAGTAGGGATATTCAGGAATGTTTCAGTAGCTTCCTCGGTGTGGAGTGCCTTAGATGTCGGGAAGCTATCGCTAAGGTCTCCGCAGGAGTCCCCTTCGAGCAGGTAACTTCCTCAGTAGCTCTAAGGTTCGGGGAGGTGGAGTTCCTGAAGTTGGTTAGGGTATTGGAGGGTTTAGTGAGGGATGGTGTGAAGACAGCTATAGGGGTCGACATAGACGAGGACTACCTTAACACCATGGTCGAGAAGGACTTCAACACACTCTCAGGGAACCCGCTCAGGCTGTTTAAGTTGTTGGGGGGTTTACTGACAACCCTACGCAGGGTACTACCTCACTACAACCCCTACACATTCTTTGTATACTCACTCCGTAACACCCCTCGGTTCGCAGCCGAGAGGTTCTTGGGGGTCGCTAACATCGAGGTAGCTGGTAGGTTCGGTATAGCTATTGAGGACCTCATACCATCTAAAGACAGTGCCTACTCCATAATATCACATAAACCAGGGTCGGTAGGGGATACCCTAGTTTCCGCTACGGACCTCATTTTCCGGGTATATGAGGTCGGGATAGTGCTCAACCATAGGCGGCTGAGATTTAGGGATGAGAGGCGTGACTACATCGAGGTATTCACCCCCCTAGTTAAGGATGTAGCTAGCACTCTAGGTGTTGAGGGACACATGAAGATGGTGACAGCTATACTACTAAGTAGTGCTCAGAGGGAGAGGTACGGCACCTACATTACGGTGAGAACTAAAGTAAGAACTGAGAACCCTGCTCTCAACGCTAGTATTGGAGGGAGGAGGATGTCTGTAGACAGACTTATGAGTGGTCTAGCCCCCTACCTACTACTAGGTCTTGGAAGATTTGAAAACGTAGTTAAGAGGGAGGCAGATATAGTTGCTGACTTAGTGGTTTACCTCCCTCACGCTAAGCAGTAGAGCATAGCCGCACTCTAGATAGGTATTGCCGCACCAACCCCTGAAAACTAATTCCATAGACTCACCACCCACTATAAATAGCGGGGCTCTTAGTTGTATGGTGGGCTCTCCTTTGTACGCAAGCACTGAGGGAGGGGAGCTGGATCTCGTTAACCTACTCTACAACTACGTGAAAACAGAGAGGGAGAAACATAGACGTGAGCCAGGTGTCCTCTGGGTCTCAGACTTAGTTAGGTGCTCGCTGAAGAGGGTGTATGAGGAGAGGTTCCCTGAGATAGCCTTAAGCGATATGTTTAGGCCGAGTCTCGTGATCGGCACCCTACTCCACAGAGGTCTCGAGGAGCTACTTAGAAATATCCTTGGAGAGGTCACAGTGCAGGCGGAGGTTGAGGGGTCTAAGGAGGTACTCCTTGAGAGTGGGGAGGTAGTTGTGGTTAGAGGCCGGGTAGACCTGCTACTAGCGAGAGGGGATTGGAGAGTAGCAGTTGAGATCAAGACGTCCAGGTCGGATAGGGGGATACCTCAGGAACACCATGTAGATCAGGTCAGAGCATATAACTGGCTTCTAGACCTCGACAGGTCTATACTCCTCTACGTAACACCAGATAGAGTCACGCAGTTCTATGTAGATGAGAGGATGAGTGACTCAGAGGTAGCGAGCGTAGTGACATCTAAGAAAGCTCCAAGATATAGCTGGGAATGCTCTTACTGTCCGTACTCCATTATATGTCCTAACAAGGTAGTAATGCAACGTCCTTAGCTCATCATCAACTAATCACTGAACCTCCTACAATATGAAGGTAGTGTGTTGAAGATCAGTCTGGGATTAGATCTTCGGTGGTTGCGCCATGAAACTCAAACTCACCGGCTAGAGAGCTGGGGGTCCGGATAGATGTGGTAGCCTTAGAGGAGACTCGGTCTCCACAACGATAACTCTGTGGATTGTGTTTGGATATGTCAGTATGCTGTCTCTTACGTAGATTAAGTTTAAATTCTGGGGTCTACGTAGATCTGCGGTGATATACTTGATAGTGGATACGAAGGTCGTACCGGAGTTTAAGATAGCTGGGAGAATGTCGTTGAGGGTTATTCTAGATCCTAGGTTAGGTAACTATGATAAGGCCACGGTCATGGCAGTCACGATAGAACCTGGAGGTACTACCGGCCTCCACGAACACACATCTGATGAGCTGATATACGTAATCTCCGGTAGGGGGAGGGCTAGATTAGTTAATGGTGGGTTAGCCGTGGAGAGGGATGTGGAGGAAGGGTACGTTATAGCAGTCAAGGCCGGGGCTCGTCATGAGACTATGAACACCGGTAACGAACCTCTGAAGCTGTTCTGCATCTTCATACCGCCACGAACTGTGGAAGGGTACTTCGCTGAAGCTCTCAAGGTAGCTAAGGGTACCGTTAATACCTAGAGGGCCAGTACCGAGGAGAAGGTGGACCAGAGACTCTAATGTAGCTCCAGACCTCTACTACGAGGTCTTCAGCACGATCTTACCGGTAGTGTAGTCCCACACTATACCCTTAACCTCCGCTCCCCTCCACAGTACACCACCTCTCTCCAGGACTGTTCCGAGAGTGACGGCCTCAACCCCCCTACTCCTAAGTACGTCGATGAGGTCCTCCACACAGCTACCGCGGCATGTTAGTACCGGTACGTATTCCTCGTTTGATGCTAGCAGGATTACGTGTTTAGGTATCCCTGAGGTATAGGAGTACTGTGATGCTAGGGGGTGGAGAGCTTGTGAGGGGTCTAACTCGAGATTTATCCCGGTTCCCTGAACCTCAGCTAGTTGCTGTAGGGACTCGAGTAGTGTGTCGCTGATGTCTATGGAGCCGCTTAGACATCCTGAGAACTCGGTTACCACATCTGCTACCCAGGGGATGGCTCTAGGTCTGCAGGAGAACTCCCGGACCTCTCGGAGCTCGGGGGTCCTACCGTTCGAGTACTCTAGGTAGGCTATCGATGAGAGCCCCACACTCCTAGCTAGCACTACCCTATCACCAGGTCTAGCACCTCTAGATACGGGCCTACCCCTACACTCAGCAACCACGAAGACATCGACCCAGGTATCTAGCCCTACGTTGGTGTCGAGGTTCTCCAGGTACCCTCCGTAGATGTCGACAGCTTCCTCAATACCCTTAGTGAGTTCCTCAACGACCTCGACCTTATCCGGGGTAGTACCTAGTGAAGCAGCGTAGACGTAGGGCTTACAGCCCTTAGCTAGGACATCGCTCACAGCCCCGGTGACTGCTCTGAAGCCTAGGTCCCGGTAGCTACACCACGGGTAGAGAGCTCTGGAGGCTGCGAAGCCATCGACCTTCACCAACAGGTAGGTGCCCCCGATCTCGAAGCCACCAGCGTCATCAAACCAGGTGAGTAGTGTTTTAGGGTGTCTCCTAACTTCCCTGGCTAGTCTCCGGACGAGGTCTTCTAAACCCAACTGAACCTACCTGGAGGATATGAATCCATCAATTAAGTTCCTGAGTCTAGCTGTGGCCTCCCTAGCGTTAGGAGCCCCCATAACAGCTGAAATGACAGCTACACCGACTACACCGGTACCTAGGACCTCAACTATGTTCGACTCCCCTATACCCCCTATAGCTACTACCGGAACCTTAACAGATCTGACTATAGCCTCAAGACCTGCTAAACCTATCACGCGAGCATCCGGCTTAGATGGTGTTGGGTACACAGAGCCGGCACCGAGGAAGTGAGCACCTCTAGATTCAGCTTCTAAGGCTTCCTCGAGGCTGTAGACTGAGGCCCCGATGATTAGGTTCGGGGTCAGCTCCCTAGCGATATCGATGGGCATATCATCCGGACCTAGCTGAACACCGTCAGCATCGGTAGCTAGAGCCACGTCGAGTCTGTCATCTACGAAGTAGAGTGCTCCGTACTTTCTAGTTAACGCTCTAATCTCCCTACCTACTGTAATCATGTACCTAGTAGAGCCCTCCTTTATTCTGAGCTGGATCGAGGTCGCCCCACCCTCGAGAGCTTCTTTCACAGACCTAACTACGTCAGGTCTCAGCTTGGGGTCCGTTATGACGATTAGCTTAAGGTACTCCCTAAGCCTCGTAGCTCCTCACCTTAGCGTACCTAGCTAGGAGGTCCCCATCTAACCTGTACAGCCAGTCATATAGCTTAACGTGGAAGCTACCCGGGTACGGGGATTCCTCAGCAGCTTTCTCAGCAGCTACCTTGAAGGTAGCTATACCGGCTATAGCAGCCTTCAGAGGTTCCTCAACAGCTAGGTAAGCCCCGATCAGCGCGGTCACAATACACCCTAGACCGGTTACCCTACCTATTACTCCCTCGACAACTGCTGAGTTCGGCTCTACTGAGTACACCTCCCTACCGTTGCTTACGTAGTCAACCCTACCCGTAACAGCTACTACGGTCCCGAACTTCCTGGAAACCTCTGTAGCTAGCTCCCTAGCTCTCAACTCGTCGTACGCTGAGGCTTCAACTCCTCTAGTCATACCTACCTCACCAGCTAGAGCTGAGATCTCACCGAAGTTACCTCTAACAACACTCACACCACCTAAGCTAACTATGTGGAGAGCTGTCCTAGTTCTAAGTCTGGTAGCACCAGCCCCGACAGGGTCTAGAACTACCGGCTTACCCAGCTCCTTAGCTGCCGAGACGGCCTTAATCATTGAGTAGATGAAGCTTGAGTCTAAGGTACCTATATTCACAACTAAAGCATCCGCAGCTCTAACCAGCTCCTCAACCTCCTCCGGGGAATGGGCCATTATCGGTGAGGCACCTAGAGCTAGTAAGGCATTAGCGGTCGTGTTCATAACTACGAAGTTCGTTATGTTGTGGACTAAAGGCCTCCTACTCCTAACCCTCTCCAAAGCATTGCCCAACCACTCCAAGAGACCACCATGGAAATGGTGTGGCTCAGCTTATAAGTGAGCGATAGGTTAAGGAAGTTTAGGTCTAGTCCTGTCTATCATATGCCCCACCATAAACTCTCTAAAGGTATCTGAGGAGGTATCTCAATGTTGTTTATTATACGTTGGCAGTGTAATGTACTTGGGGGTGTAGGTGTCCGTTAAGGAGTTACTTAAGCTCCACGGTAGTCCTCCTAGGGAGGTCTACTTTGATTTAGAGAACTCGGGGTATGTTCCTCGGGAGGTTATCGACGCTATGCTACCATACTTTAACTCAACTGGCTATGGACATCCTTCTATAACCCATAAACCTGGTTGGGAGGCTTACGAAGTTATTTACGAGACTAAGGAGCTACTTAAGGAGGTTCTGGGAGCGAGGAGCCACGAGGAGTTAGTCTTCACTCACAGTGGTACCGAGGCTAATAACCTGGCTATCCTCGGCCTGGCCCTAGCTAATAGGGCTCGTAAGGGGAAGATAGTTGTCTCAGCCATAGAGCACCTCAGTGTCATACATCCAGCTGAGCTCGCAGAATCCCTCCTAGGTTTCAAGGTCGTCCGGGTTCCCGTAGATGGGGAGGGCTTCATATACCCGGAGGTCCTTCAGGAATTCGTAGATAGGGATACCATACTTGTTAGTGTGCAGTTCGTAAACCACGAGATAGGTACTGTCCAGAACATAGAGGAGCTATCTAAGCTAGTTAAGGACATCAACCCGGACACCGTATTCCACACAGATGCTGCTGACGCTTTCGGTAAGTTTAGGATAGACCTGGGTAGGCTCAGTAACGTGGATCTCCTCACCTTAAGTAGCCACAAGATCCACGGACCTAGGGGGGTCGGGGCCCTATACGTTAGGGAGGGAGTCAAGCTGGAGCCGGTGTTGAGGGGGCAGTTAAGTACGGAGAAGCTGTGGCCGGGAGTCGAGAACGTACCGCTGATAGCAGGGTTTAGGAAGGCTGTTGAGCTAGCTTTCAACGATTTCGATGGGTCTGTAGCTAGGATGAGGTCTCTGAGGGATAGGCTGATGGAGGGGATCTTAAGTAGGGTCCCGGACGTCCTGGTGAATGGGCCTAGGGACCTATCTAGGAGGGCTCCGGATAACGCTAACCTAAGCTTCCTCTACGTAGAGGGGGAGGCTCTCACAGTAGAGCTGAGTCTGAGGGGGGTTTACGTAGCTAGTGGTAGTGCGTGTACCTCCAGGATCCTCGAGCCGAGCCACGTACTGCTTGCTATAGGTAGAAAGCATGAGGAGGCTCACGGAAGTATATTGTTCAAGACCTCTAGGTACCATAGAGAGGAGGACATAGACTACGCGGTAGGGGCTGTAGCTGAGGCTGTTGAGAGGCTTAGGGCTATAAGCCCTCTCAGGAGGAGTTCCTAGGGAATATTCTTTAACTCTGTTATAGGAAAGGCTTATTAGTTATCAGTCCTAGAAAAACTTGGGGATGGTGTGAGCACCCGGATACCACTACCATATAACGCTAAGGTTTTAGAGCTCTTCAGGAACCCGAAGAATGTCGGCTCTATGGACGATGCAGATGTTATAGAGGTTGCTGGTAGCCCGGCATGCGGGGACATGATAAGGCTCTACCTGAAGATATCTAGGAGGAGTGGTGAGGAGGTAATAGAGAGAGCTACCTTTGAGAGCTATGGTTGCGCAGCTAACATAGCTGCCGCAAGCATATTAACGGAGCTTATCGTCGGTAAGAGCCTCAGAGAGGCTTGGACTATTACATGGAAGAACATAGCTGATGAGCTGGGTGGGCTACCACCCATAAAGTACCACTGCAGTATACTCGCGGTGGGAGCTCTCAAGAGGGCTATAAGATCGTACTACACTAAGATCGGTGTAGAGCCGGAGTGGCTTCCTAAGGAGCTTACAGTAGAGGAGAGGCAGACCCTGGAGGAGGAAAAGATGATCGAGAAGCTGTATGGTGGTTACTCTATAAAGATAACGTTACCGAGGGGCGGGTCTAGTGAAGGTACTAGACCTTAGGAGGGGCTCGACCTCCTGCACTGACAACCCCATGGTCAGGTTCCTAAACGTAATCAATAGAGGAGAAGAGGAGGAAGTTTTAGTGATAGCTAATAAGGAGGACTTACCGGCTGGGGTACTCCGGCTTATCGCCTCGAGAAACGGCTATGAAGTTACTGAGGTGTCCATGGAGGAGAACGTAGTTCGAGCTAAACTTAGGAGGGTTAAGCGGTAGGCCAGCTCTAGAGGTGCTATTTCCTGAGTCTGAAAAGTGAGAGACTTAAACTAGTTGGTGTAGACTGCCCCAGCTGTATCTATGCCATCGACAGGTCCCTAAGGTCTCTCGAAGGCCTAGTTAGTTTTAAGGGAGATGTGGCTACCGGAGACGCTGTAGTAGTTTACGATGGAAGTAAGCTCTCCTTAAAGGACATAGTTAAGGCTGTAAGGAATGCCGGTTACGATGTCTACCTGGAGAGACTTCACCTACTTCTAGAGCTAAGTGATGAGGAGATACCGCGGTTCGAGAAATGGGTCACCGAGCTTGACGGGGTTGCTGAGTGCAGGGTTTCATTAGTTGACGGCACGGCAGTCGTACTCTACAACCCCAACACTACATCGAGAGAGGCTATTCTAAGCTATATTAGGAGGGAGTACCCGGAGGTCCGGGAGATCTCAGAGGAGGATATAAAAGAGCTGGAAGAGGCCCATCCGGGCTCTGAATTATCGTTAAAGCTAGCATCCTTCTCAATAGGTCTTACAGTAGTACTACACCACACTATGGGTATCTTAGGGTTTAGACCACCTTTCTGGGACTTCAGGGACTACCTCTATCTAGCAGCAGCTACGGTTGTTATAGCGTTAAATACAGATATCCTAACCAAAGGATTCAGGTCCTTGATCCGCGGAACACCTGTAATGGAGTCCCTAATCTCGTTATCAGCTGTGTTAGCATATATCTTTAGCTTAGCCGCTCTCCTAGGACTAGTAAACTCTGGAGGAACCTTCTTTGAGTCATCAGCTGGTGTTCTAGGTTTCGTCTCAGCTGGTAAGTACCTAGAGGAGAGGATTAGAGCTAAGGCCGCGATCTCCATTAAACATATCGCAGAGCTTCAAGTCTCTAAAGCTAGGGTAGTTAGAGATGGAGGTGTAGTTGAGGAGGTCCCGGTTGAGGATGTGAAACCAGGGGATGTTGTCGAGGTTAGAGCTGGGGAGAGGGTTCCGGTAGATGGTGTCGTAGTTGAGGGCTGGGGATACCTAGATGAATCTACATTCACAGGTGAGCCAGTACCCAGGTTTAGGAGTTCCGACACGAGGGACCCTGTCTTAGCTGGGACCGTACTGACCTCAGGTTTTCTAAGAGTTAGGGCGACGAGGGTTGGTAGGGAAACTAATCTAGCTTACATAGTTAGAACTGTTAGGGAGGCTCAGTTCTATAAGCCTAGCTACCAGAGGTTGGCCGATAGGGTTATCGGGATATTTACGTGGGTCGTGGTGGTGGTTAGCCTAGCTACCTTTACGTACTGGGTCCTAATCCAGAAGGTCTCTTTGGGGATGGCCATAACCTTCTCAGTAGCAGTTCTAGCGGTTTCATGTCCATGCCCTCTCGGTATAGCTGTACCCTTAGTGGTTTGGGTAGCCTCCCTAAAGTCGTCGAAGCTGGGTCTACTTGTTAGGAGGGGTGACGTCTTCGAGAGGATCCTTAAGGTTAACGTAGCTGTCTTAGATAAGACCGGTACGTTAACGGTTGGTCAGCCACTAGTACACGACGTTGAGGTTCTTAACGGTAGGGACGTTAGGGAGGTGCTCGAATACATATGTGCTGCTGAGAGTAGGAGTGAGCACCCGCTAGCTAGAGCTATAGCTAGGTACTGCGAGGAGCGTGGTGTAGGTAGCCGGGAGGTTGAGGACTATATCCAGCTACCTGGATTGGGGATATTGTCTAGGGTTGATGGGGTGGAAGTAGCTGTAGGGTCTGTAAAGCTTGCTGAGGAACTTGGTGTAGTGTTAAGTGAGGAACTAGTTAGTAAGGTCTTGGGGAGAGCTTCTAAAGGTCATACAGTTGTCTTAGCACTACTTGACAGGACACCCGCAGCCCTAATTCAGATTGGGGACTCGATCAAGCCTGAGGCTAGGAATTTCGTGAGGTTCCTAAAGTCTGTTGGTGTTAAGACTATACTAGCAAGCGGTGATTCCCACCCGTCAGCTAGGGCTGTAGCAAAAGAACTTGAAATAGATGAGGTGTATGCTGAAATGAAACCTGAAGATAAGGCCAAGCTAGTGGAGGATCTTACGAAGAAGGGTGGTAAGGTCATGTTTGTCGGGGATGGAGTTAACGACGCGCCGGCCATAGGTAAGGCATTCCTGGGTGTAGCTATGGGTATGGGTGCTGACATATCTAAAGAAGCTGGCGATATAGTCGCCCTCTCCGGTATCGAGTCCTTGGAGAACCTATACAGGCTTGCTAAAGTAGCTAGAAGGAAAGCTTTGGAGAACCTTATGTGGGCATTCATCTACAACGTAGTATTAGTTCCTGTGGCTGCTGGAGCTCTCTACGGGGTTTTAGGGCTGGTGTTAAGACCGGAAATGGCAGCTACGGCCATGGTTCTTAGCGATATATCGGTAGTCCTAAATAGTATATCCCTAACTAGGTGGAGGCCGTCAACCACCTCACATTAGTAGGATCTAACCCCGGGTAGTGGGGAGGAAAATAGGTTTGGACTAGTATTAAAAGGATTTACGTGCTTATGCAGCTCTTTCGTAAGTTTTTAAACGTTGTTTCGTAGATAAACAGGAGAGGATTGTGGGTGTACATGATTATAGTCAGGTAGATGTCGAGTATGGTGATAGCTATGTTTATTCCCTACCTAGACTCCATCTCTATGAGGTTGTTGTAGGCAGTACTAAGAATAGTTTATTTGGGACTCTCAGCCTAGCTCTAGGTACGCACATAGACATACTCGTAGTTAAGGTTAGTGAGGAGCTGTACCTGACGCTAGCTACTACAAATTTGAGTAGCTTCGATATGCTTAGGTTTAAGGAGATATACAAGGTCTTCAGGCGTAACGTACTCGGAGTACATGTAAATAGGGAGAGGAGTACCGTAACTATAGTCGCGGCTAAGTACAAATGCCCGTTCTACGAGCTCGTGGATTCCGTGAATGTCGTGTTGGTACCTACCTACTCCTATGATAGTGGCGTAAGGAAGTTCTTTATAGCGGGTTCCCCGGACAGGGCTAGGAAGCTCTTCAACGATCTTAGGGAGGTGTACGGGGATGTTGATGTACGTAGAGTTAGATGGAGTAGGGTAGTTGAGGAACGTAGGAAGTACGTGATCAGGAGCCTACTATCAAACCTGACTGAGAGGCAGCGTACGGTACTTGAGAAAGCTTACCGGAGTGGTTACTTCGACGACGTTAAGAAGCTTAACCTAGCAACGTTCTCTGAGGTCGTTAACGGTGCTAAGTCCTCTGTAAGTATAACTATAAGGAGGGCTCTGAGGAAGATACTCTCCGAGGTCTACTCCGTGGAGTAGACCCTGTTGATTAGGTCCATGAAGTCCTTAAGTAGCTCCTCATAAACCTTAACTGCTTCGGGAGCCGGCTCAACTACCTCAGCAGCTTGGAATAGGTTCTCCAAGATCTTGTCGATGGTCTTGCTAGGAGTTCCCAGAGCTCTGAGGGCCAGTATCGAGTTACCTACGTGGACAGCGTCCGGAAGGTTTAGGTAGGTTACGCGAGCTCTCAGTAGGTTTGATAGGACGTACCTTACGAAGCTGTACTGGGAGAGCTTACCCCCTACACGTACCTCCTCATACCTAATCCCGCACTCACTCATAGCTCTAGCTATTAGAGAGAGGAGTAGTAGCACACCCTCAACAACCCCTCTAACCAGGTCTACCCTATCCACGCCAGGCCCTACACCAACCAGGGACATCCTCCTGGAACTCGACATAAACGGTAGCCTCTCAGGGAAGAGTAGAGGTACTGAGAGGACCTTAGGGTGGGATGAGATACGCCTAGAGATCTCGGTAAACACCTCCTCGTAGATCTTCTCGCTTACGTCCCCGTAGAGTAGCTTCAGTATGTAGCTTACTGCGACAGCCCCGTTATTTATTGCCCCACCACTAAGCCAGGTTCCTCTCAGAAGGTAGTAGGTTTGGAACCGCATTAAGGGTGATGAATCTACTATTGGGGATGTTGATGTGGTCCTCAACATAGCGCTAGTCCCCAGATTAACTATAGCTACATCACTCCTCCCACCGCTTAAGCCAAGTATCATGGAGCCCCCATCATACACCCCCAGAACTAGCTTAACCCCCTCCAGACCTACATCGGATTCCACGCTAGCTCGAAGCCGCATTACCGTATCTCCCTCAGCTAGCTGGGGTAGTCTAGCTTCGTCAATCCCGGCTAGCTCTAGGGCTAGGCTATCCCACTTAAGGCTATGTATATCGAGTAGCTGGTAGGTACCTGAGGCGGTTGAGATGTCTGTAACTACCTCACCGGTTAAGGTAGATACTAGTAGCGACTTAGCGTCTAGGAATAGACTAGCTGAGCTAAAGATATCCCCGCGGTAGTTCCTGAGCCACATTATTTTAGGTAGGGAGTATATGTGTAGGGGTGGGCAACCCGTTCTACGGTAAAGCTCCTGGGAGTAGGGCTTAATGTGCGGTAAAACTGTGGAGGCTCTCTCGTCTTGCCATGTTATTATGTTCGTTAAAGGCCTCATCCCGCGGTCTACAGCTACGAAACCGAAGAGGTATGTTGATAGTGATATGGCGTCTGGTTTAAGTCTCGAGTAGTGCTTAAGTAGCTTCAGTACGGAGCCTACGACCTCCTGCGGGTCATGCTCGTAGGCTAGGGGCTCCGCACTCCTAGACTCTACCGGGATGTTCCTATGGTCAACAATGTTGAGCTCCTCATCGATGTCCACGACAGCTGCCTTAATGAAGCTGGTTCCAACATCTATCGACAATACCCTCATCAGCTCCCCGCTAGTTCATTAGCTAAGAATTCTTAATACCCTCATATAACATGTTCTACGGAGGGTTTATACCTCTATCCTAGAGTAGATTATGGATGCGCCATGCTTAAGGGTATAGTCACGGCTCTACTAACACCGTTCACGGAGAGTGGAGGTCTGTGTAGGGGTTGCCTCGAGCAGCTAGTGGAGCTCCAGTTGAGGGCCGGGGTCTCAACCCTCTTCATCTCCGGCACCTACGGTGAGGGAGTTATAACTAGTGTTAAGACTAGGGAGGAGCTGCTGAAAGCAGCTATAGAGATAGCTCCAGGTAAGCTCAGTATACTCCCACATATAGGTACCTCAGACATGGAGGTAGTGCTACATCTAGCTAGGTTAGCTAAGGACCTAGGATACAGAGCTGTAAGTGTTGTCGGGCCTATATACCACGTACCCACTAAGCAAGGACTTGCGAAGTACTTCAACCACGTAGCTAGGGCCGGGGTAGATATAGTGATATACAATAACCGCGGTAGGCAGGGCTACAACATCTCACCAGACGACTTCGAGTTCATAGTTAAGGAGGTTCCGAGTGTTGTAGGTATAAAAGATACTAGCTACGACGTCGACCAGCTACTAGAGTACGTGAAGAGGTTCGGAGCTAGGTACACCGTAGCTGGAGCTGGAGACAACCTCCTCTACTACACCTTCGCTATAGGGGCACCAGCACACATATGCGGAATATCCAACCTATTCCCGGAGCTAGCTGTAAAGCTGTACAGAGCTGTAGCTGAGGGAAACCATCAGAGAGCTGTGGACCTCCAGTACAAGATCAACGGGATCAGAAAGCTCTTCAGGAAGTTCGGGGTGGAGACTCAGGAGATACTTAGAGCCGCCCTCAAGTTCCGCGGGGTAGACCCAGGCTACCCACCTCTACAGCTAAGCATAGACTTCAGCACGCAGCAGCTCTCGGAGCTTAAGAAACTCGTTGAGGACGTCTTAAGGGAGCTGTAGATGCTGAAACCTAGAGTAGCTGTCGTGAACTCCAAGTCCTTCGGTGTCTACACGGACGCCATCGAGAGGCTATCAGCGCTCTGTGAGGTAGTTAGGCTCGAGGTTCCGAAGGATATAGGTGGGGCTGAGTTAGCATCTAAGCTCCGAGGGTTCCACTTCGTCGTAGCTAGTGTGACACCGAGGTATAGCCGCGAGTTCTTTGAGCAGAACGACTCGGTAGTTATGATTGTGAGGCACGGTATAGGGTACGATAACATAGATGTTGCGGCAGCTGAGGAGTTCGGTGTAGTTATTGCTAGGGTTCCGGGCTGGAGGGAGAGGGAGGCTGTTGCTGAGCATGCTGTAGCTCTAGCACTAGATGCTCTAAGACATGTCTCAAGATCCTACAACTACGTGAGGGCTGGTAGGTGGGGTGAGAGAGCTAAGTTCATCGGTAAGGAGTTGCCCAGCCTAACAATAGGTGTCATCGGGTTCGGAAACATAGGGTCGAGGGCTGCTGAGATATTTAGGAGGGGCTTCGGGGCTAGAGTAGTTGTCTACGATCCCTACGTCCCCCCTGAGAAGATACGTGAACTAGGTTGTGAACCAGTTAAGAACCTTGAGGACCTCCTTAAGCAGGCAGACATAATAACCCTACACACCGCACTAACACCTGAGACCTACCACATGATCAGTAGGGAGGAATTCGAGTTAATGAAGGACGGGGTGATCCTAGTTAACACAGCACGTGGTGAACTCATAGATGAGCAGGCACTGATCGAGTACCTGAGGAAAGGTAAGATAGCTGCGGTAGCTTTAGACGTAGTCGAGGGGGAGCCGATAGGAGCTGACCACCCACTACTTAAATTCGAGAACATCATCATCACCCCACACATAGCAGCATATACTGTGGAGGCATTGAAGGGTATGGATGAGGCGGTGGTCGAGGCCATAGTAAACTACCTTAACGGTAAACCCATAGACGGCCTCGTAGTCCTACCTAAGAAACAGCGGAAGCTTGTAACATAGCTCAATAGGGACTACACTACTCCCTAGAGTAGGCCCTGGTTGAGGTAGGACCTGAGAAGTTAATTCCTTTACGGTCATCGTAAAGCGGGAACCTCTAGCTGAACCCTTTTGTTACTGAGCTTATATCCCGTAATTAAATCCATCTAAGGTGCTGTAAATGGTCGAGCTACTGGATCAGGTCATCTTCGTAGTTTACCTAGCTATACTTTTGGTCGTAGGCTTCATATCCACTAAGATCGTTGTTAGTGCTGAGGAATACATGGTTGCTGGTAGGAGGTTGAGGTTGTGGCTAGCTTTTGCTACAGTAGCTGCCACATGGATAGGTGGAGGGATAACTCTAGGAGTAGCTGGTAGGGCTTACGCAGGTAGGGTTATAGGACTCTGGGGTGTTACCCTAGGATTCGCACTATCTCTGTTCCTCGTAGGTTTGTTCTATGCGGGCCCCCTCCACAAGCTTAGGCTGACTACACTGGCAGACGTATTTGAGGTGAGGCTTGGGAGTAGGTGGGCAAGCATCCTCGCGTCTCTAGTTATGTTCATAGCCTACATATTCGCTGTCACTGCGCAATTCATTGCTGGAGCTAAGCTCGTGGAGACAGTCTTCGGATGGAACTACCTCATAGCTCTCCTAGTTGTTGGAGGTGTGATAGTGGTCTACACGGTTCTGGGGGGTCTGTGGTCTGTTGCTTTAACCGACTTCATACAGTTTCTGCTGATAGTTGTTGGGGTCCCGCTAGCTCTAGTCCTAGCTATCGGTAGGGCGGGTTTCGAGCCAGTTTTAACGAGAACTACTGAGATAGGGTTATTCGATTTCGGTAAGATCCTGCTCGCTGTGGACTTCTGGGCTCTCCTAGTTGTTCTAGGGCTTGGGGATGTCCCGGCCCCGGACCTCATGCAGAGAGTGTTCGCTTCAGATAGTGAGAAGACTGCCAGGAGGTCAGCCGTACTCAGCGGGTTTGCCTACATCCTGATAGGCCTGTTCTCAGCTCTCGTAGGTGTAGCTGTCTACGTTATTAGCCCGGGACTCAAAGACCCTGAGCTCGCCCTACCTACACTCATAACCATCACGCTACCGACCGGGATAGCTGGCTTAGTGTTGTCGGGGGTTATGGCGGCTATAATGAGTAATGCGGACAGTATGTTACTAGCACCAGCAACCCTCATAGCTAAGAACATCGTTAGGGACTTCCTCAAGCCCGGTATGAGTGATAGGGAAATGCTGACCGTGTCGAAGGTTGCTGTAGCTACCCTGGGATTCCTAGCTATCCTAGTATCAATACCCAGGCCAGACATCCTCTACTGGCTTACCCTAGCTTTCGACGTACTCTTTGCCGCACTCTTCTTCCCCTTAACACTAGCTATCTTCTGGAAGGGATTCACCGGGGCTGGGGCTATCGCAGGAATCTCCGGCGGCACTATATCGAGACTGTTACTGGAGGCACTCTACAATGCTGGTTACATAGCTGAGTGGTGGATCCCGAGCATAGTAGGACCTATAGTAAGTCTAGTACTATGCTTAACCATCTCCTTACTAGTTAAGAGGGGGTAGCAAGCCTCCACACACCGATAACTAACCCATTTTTAATTAACCTGACCGTCCATGCCTGTGTAATAGCCGTAACCATATCATCCATCATCGTATAGAAGTAGAGTCCGAACATGCCGGTAATACCCTAAACGTTAGCAGCTACCCCCTCTAAGTTCGGCGGGAGTCCTCAAGGGATTCCTAAGCTTTACGGGGACTAGCCACTCAAGTTCTCTAGCAGATATCTGTGTGTTCCCGGTGACTAGGCTGACTACCCTCCGGGTTTCAGGGCTGTTAATCTGCCTCACTATATCCTCCATCTCCTCCACTGAGGCATTCTTAGGTGGGTAAACCACGTTTACGTGGTTCTCTGCTACGAACTTGAAGCCTGGGGGTATGAGGGCGGCCTCCAGTGTCGCTGACTTAGGGTGCCCCACGACTCTCGTTACTACTATTGCTGGCCCCACGTCTGGCTGATCCCACATAATGTACTGTGGTTTCCCTGGTTTGTTTCCTAGGACTATCCTGCCTTCGACTATGTTGTGAGACCATATCAGTGGGACGCCTTTACTGGGGTCGTTAGTTAGCTTATCTCTGTTCTCGTTCCACACTACCTTCCCTGTTCTTACTCTGTAGCCAAGCTCCTTCAGTGAGTAGGCGTCCTCAAATGCTTTCCTAAGCTCCTCAGCGTTCTCTGAGAATATGGTTGCGGGACCTCTCCTAAATATGTACCTCCCACTGTTCACCCCCTTCCTCAGAACGAGGAGTTGGAAGGTGTGGTTAGCTTCCTCGAATATGTGTGGGTCTTCAATCACCTCCATGTACTCTATATCAGCTGTCCTAACGATGAACTCCCTCAGCTTCCTGAAGTACGCCCCGTTATTCATGCTTGACGAGACTATGTAGGCTAGGTAGCCTCCGGGCTTCAGTAGCTTCAGTCCTAGGTAGATGAAGAGGGCATATATGTTTGTTCTGCCGTAGATTATCTCCCTATACTTCTCTCTAAGCTCCTCATCAGGCTTGAACTCGTAGTAAGGTGGGTTACCTAGAACCACGTCGAACTCCTCCACGAATGGCTTCCTCAGGGAATCTACCACCTCGACACGTGCCTCCGAGACAACGGTCCTAGCTATCTCAGCTAACTCACCATCAATCTCCCAGCAATGTAGCTCAGGGTCTATGAAGTACTCCCTAGCACTCAGCAGGAACTCCCCAGTACCGCAGGCAGGGTCCAGGACCTTAGGTTTGGAAAGCCTTGGGAGATGTGAGAGAAGCCTCTCCCTAAGGCCCTTCGGAGTAAAGAACTGCCCCATAGACTTCCTGTACTCCGGGTCCTTCCTAAGAACGTACTCCACCGTCCTAGGGTGGTACTCTCCCATCAGGTCCTAACCCTCACCCAACCAAGTTACTAATATCCTCAACTCTAAAGAGTGATGGCCCATATTAGCTTGGTTAGTGAATTGGGTGACGAGTTTCACTGTCTTGTTCAGGTTAGAGCCTCATCTACGTAATTAAGCTGTGATGGCTTAGCATACCTAGAAAACCTGAATCTACGTCTGTTTCTAGAGTGCTTCAAGTAGTTTGGGGAGGCTCCTCAGGTCCTCAATGGTTAGATCCGGCTCGACAGACCTCTCAATCCCCATCCAAGTGAGGTAAGGATCGTGCTTAGATCTAGCTACGTATATAGCTCTCAATCCGAATTTCTTCGGGTAGTGCACATCGAATGTGTAGTTATCTCCTATGACGACCCCACCGTATGTGTCTGAGTAGCTAACCCTGTAGAACCTCTCACAGTTCTTCAAGCAGCCGCGGGTATCCGGTGTGATGATTTGGTCGAAGTATTGATCTAGGTTGTAGAGCTCGATGACACATCTCTGGTACTTCATTAACCCGTTAGTAGCGAGGACTAGTAGTGTGCCGGGCTTCCTCAGCCTCGGCAGTACGTTGAGCGCGTCGTCGAGGACTCTAGTTAGGTAGCATACCTCAAGCATCTTCTTCTCTATGTTATATCCCTCCCTAACACCTAACCTCCCAGCAACCTCCCTGTATATGTAGTCCCAGTCAAAAGCTAGAGGGCTCGACTCCTTTATCAACCCTATATGTAGCTCCCATGAAAGCCGCTCAACACCCTCGAGCCCCAACCCGGAAGCACTAGCTAGGACAGTGTAAGCCTCCCTTATTATTCTCGAGATAGGGGAAACAACCAACGTACCATCAAGATCTACGAAAATCGCTGTCCGATAGTTAACCCCCTGGGGTGACGTACCGTTACCTACAGACATCTAGCTACACCGACATACCTTACGGTCAGTATATGCCGGAACATATAAGCTAAGTAGTGCCAACAAATCATAAAGGTATTCAGATACCAATACCATTTGTTCCTGAATACTTATTCTCGTATATGTATACGATGAGGTACCTTAACACAAGTAGAGACTCCTTATAGCATTTAGGGACTTCCTCCTCACTCGCTGATAGCATAGATATCTTCAATCTAATTTAGGTTCCTCCCAAGTAATTTAAGCCATAGCAGTCTAAATTGTTAGAGTAGTGTATTACTTCTAGCTAGCTAGAGGTGAATCTTCCAGTTGGTCTACTCCTATAGTTAGTAGTGGGAGTGTACCTACTAGACAGGGCCTACTCCACCCAAAACATAACTAAGCCATCTAAGCTCATCGCTCGAGCACCCCGCAGAACGCTCGCGAGGGCGTAGGGAGCCACAAATTTGTGGCTCTCGATATTCCCGGAAGAGGCTATGGAGAGCCCCCGCGTAGTTTAGATGGTCTACTCCACCTACTCCTTAGTTATGAGTGGAGTACGCTAAACCTCTACCTTTCCCAGGATGACGTGTTCTGATTACCCACCCTAGTCCACTGAGAGGTGGGTTTAGGTAGCTTAGCTGGATCATGCTGCTGACTACCTCACTTAAGTGGGGGAGATAAGTTAGGGGTTAGCGGGCTTTCCCGGGGAGGTTATCCCTAGATTACTAGGCTTAACGTTCTTTACGCTCCTTACTTGAGTACTCCGGGGAGGCTCTAAGAGCTTCGATCCTTCTCAGCTCATCGTATAGTGAAAGCCATAGAGTTAGCTCCCCTCTTACCTCATCCCTACCACTTCTTGTGGCAGCATCCCTAAAAGCGTAGGCACTAACGAATAGTCTAGAGCTCTTTATGGAGTACTTCTCCTCTAGGTCTGAGAGAAGTCGAAGTAGCTGCCTCCTCCTTAACTCTAAGTCCTCCACTCTCTCCAGCACTAAACTCACTGCGTTGGGTTGGTTTCAGCACTCTTAATAGTGCAGTTCCGTAATACAGTTGAACTTATTGTGGGAGCTACAAGACAGCTCTATTGGTTTCCTGAAGGAGTCTCTACTCGTGTTAAAGTACCTTACCTTAATAACTTTGTGAAAATTCCACGCTACGGGTACTGGACTGCACGTAGACTTATGTAAAGTAGTTGGAGAAGTAGTTGCGGAGCTCCTGATTCAGTATGTCCCTAACTACGTGAGGACCTGCTGTAGAGGTTTAATTAACCTACCGTAATACACTATGTAGGCTTCCACAAGCCGAGTTACGGGAGCTGAGGTGGGCTTTATTAAACTAGTTAGGTGGCGCGGTAACCCCCTACTAAGGCCTAGGCCGGGATGCTTCTGGGAAGCTGGCGGAACCTTCAATCCAGCAGTCTTCAGCTATGGAGGTAGGGTATACCTACTCTACAGGCAGGTATCTCGTAGCGGTATATCTACACTGGGTCTAGCCGTCCTCGACGGGGGCTATGAGGTCTTAGAAAGAGAGTGTGAGCCTGTGTACGTACCTAGGGAGAGCTTCGAAGTGCACCCGGATCTCACTCCCTACGTAAACCTTGAGGAGGTGCAGCTAGTGAGTACCAGGCTCTCCAACCTCTCGGGAGGCTCCCACTTCGGTGTTGAGGATCCCCGGACCACCGTACTCGACGGTAAGCTCTACTTAACCTACGTAGCTTACAATGGTGTTGACCCCCCTAGGGGGGCTATTAGCTGGATAGATCTGAGGGACTTCCTGGAGCATCGCTGGGATAGTTGGAGTAGGCCTCTAGTAATAACACGTCCTGGTGTAGCTGATAAGAGCGTCGTGATGCTCCCCCGGAGGGTCGGTGGTAAGCTAGCCTTCTTCCACAGGGTCTTCCCACATATATGGCTAGACTATGTTGAGAGCTTTGAGGAATTCTCCAGAGGGCGCTACCTCTGGGGGAAGCCTGCGATCAAGACTAGGCCGAGCTCGTGGGATAGTAGGAAGGTGGGTGCTGGGGTTGTTGTGGAGTGGGGGGATGGGTTGTTAATGATTTACTACGGAGTTACTGGCTGGGACGATTACTACTACTCGGAGGGGCTTACCCCAGAGATGTTTAGGTACCCTGATAGCCCCTACTACTATAAGGTCGGTATCGCAGTCCTAAATCGTGAAAACCCTGAGGAGGTGCTCTACAGGCCGGACTACCCTATAGGGGCTCCAACGTACTGGTACGAGATGTACCCCGGCGGTAAGCCAGGTGTTATGTACCCTACTGGAGCTGCTCTAGTTGGGGAGAAGCTACTGGTGTACTACGGAGCATCAGATTACTTCGTAGCTCTAGGTGAGGTAAACCTACGGGAGCTGAAGGAGGAGCTCGAGGCTCTACCCGCTAAGACCTGACAGCTTAAAACAGCTCAATAGCTGTAGCTACCTATGGGTGCTGCTTACTGCTGAGGAGGTTTGTCGGCAATCCCATCCTCTACCCAAACCCGCGGAACTGGCTTGAAGCTACCGCGGTCTTCAACCCCTCAGTCGCAGTCCTCGATGGGAGGGTGCTAATGCTCTACAGAGCCTTATCTAAGGAGATACCTAGGTCACCGTACGAGAGCATTAGGATCTCCACGATATTCTATGCTGAATCCCACGATGGCTACAACTTTGGGTATAGGAGGATGTTCCTAGGTCCGGAGCTACCGTGGGAGTCCTACTCCGTTGAGGATCCTCGGGTCACCGCGGTGGAGAGTGTCTACTACATAACCTACACAGCAGTAGCCTCCATATCCCCTAGGCCGGAGACGGTACGCCTAGCTCTAGCTGTAACCGAGGACTTCAGGAGGGTATCTAAGGTAGGGGTTATCTGCCCCTACAACTCCAAGGCGGGCTTCGTATTCCCCAGGAAGTATGACGGTAAGTATGTACTAGCTCTAACACTGAACCCCGACCTACCTCCATCTAGGGTGGTGTTGGTATACTTCAGCAAGGTCTCGGATCTCCTTGACCGCGAGTTCTGGAAGGTTGCCCTAAGTGAGGCTAGGGTAGTCCTCCAGGGTACTTCCGAGAAGCCGTTCGTGGAGATCGGGACCCCACCGCTAGAGCTAGATAACTACTGGCTACTATTCGTACCGGACATAGTCTACGAGGATGGGCACTTCAGAGAGTTCAGGGTCGCCGCAGTACTGCTGGATAGGGATGATCCAGCTAGGGTTGTAGCTATGTCTAAGAAGCCCCTTCTAAGCCCTACACTTGAGTACGAGCTCACCTTCTCAGAGCCTTTAAGGGGTGTGTTATTTCCGTCGGGGCTTGCTAGGGTAGGTGATAAGGTCCTCCTCTACTACGGTGCGGCTGATAGGTACGTTGCTGTAGCTGAGGTAGTTGTTGAGGACTTAGTTAAGTACCTACTGAGGGGTGGTTCCTAGTGGTATCCCTCACTAGGTTTAAGGGGAACCCCATCCTCAGGCCGGACCCTGCGAAGCCCTTCATGGAGTTCGCTGCATTCAACCCCGCTGCGGTGGAGTTAGGTGGTAGGGTCTACATCCTCTTCAGGGCTCAGGACTACGACCTAACCTCAACGATAGCCCTAGTGGAGCTACCTGATGGCTTTACAGTAACTTACGTATCGGATGAACCTATCTACAGGCCTCGCGAGCCTTTTGAGAGTCGTATTCTAGGGGGCTTCGGACCTGCGGGTTGTGAGGATCCTAGGGTAACGGTACTGGATGGCAGGCTCTACATGCTGTACACTGCTGTCAGTGATGCCTACGACTACGTTAGGGTAGTTATGACAAGCATAGACGTAGACTCCTTCCTCAAGAGGAGGTGGAGTGCTTGGTCAAGGCCTAGGCCCATTTCACCTCCCGGAGTCTGGGATAAGAACGCAGCTATACTCCCCAGGAGGGTTCAGGGTAGGTACGTAGTACTGCACAGGTTCTTCCCCAACGTATGGATAGACTTCGTGGAGGACCTGGAGTTCGAGGGCTACTGGATCAGGGGCTACGAATTCTTCAGAGTAAGACCAGGTATGTGGGATAGTGATAGAGTCGGGATCGCCGGACCTCCCCTAGAGTTTAACGAGGGGTGGCTCATGATCTACCACGCTAAGTCATCCCAGGACGGAGCGTACAGACTCGGAGCAGCTCTACTAGATAGGGAGGACCCCACCATAGTTATCTCAAGACTTGACTACCCGATACTCGAACCTAGAGAGTGGTACGAGACCGAGGGAATCCACGTCGTATTCTCATGCGGCCACGTAGTCCTAGACGGAAAGCTCCTGGTCTACTACGGAGCATCCGATAAGTACCTAGCTGTAGCTTACATAGGCGTAGACGAACTCTTGGGGGAGCTACTTAAACGTAGTTCCTCCTTCAATCCTAACCATTAGATTCAGATTTAAGTATTCTTAGTGTCTATATATTTAAGTTTTCCTCTGAGTGGGGTGGTGAGCTCCCATAATGTTTAGGCCGTGCATGCTGTGCTCAGTGTTTCGCTATCTGGCTTTCCTGGTCTCGGGCCCCCTACTATATTTTAGGTAGAGGGTTGCCGCGCTAACTACGTCAGCTACAGCCAGTATTAGAAGTAACCGTACTAGTAGCCCAGCCAGCCCCGCGGTAGTTAATGTAGGTGGGAAGGTGACTAGGCCTGCTGTTGTCGATATGTTCGAGTATTTGAGGGCCCACCTCCTTTTTAATCACCTCCACTAACCCCATTAAGGTAAGGGCTAGTAGTGGTAGAGGTGAAGCTAGTGCTAGACCAGAACGGTTTCTGTGGATGGAGCTGGTTACCTTCCGAGGCGTCCTAGGGTCGATACTATAATGTGGAGAACCTTGAGCTAGAGGACTACGATGGCTTTGAGGTCCCTCAGAACAGTGGCTCTAACCCCGTAGACGGCTTCAATGACCTTCTCGTTGATTACCTCCTCCGGAGCTCCTAGGGCGTAAACCTTCCCCCTGTGCAGGACTATGACCTTGTCGGAGTACCTCATAGCTTGTGAGAGGTCGTGTAACGCCATGACCGCAGTGATCCCCCTACTCTTCGTGAGTTTCCTGATGGTCTCCAATACCTCCACCTGGTACCTTAGGTCGAGGTTTGCTGTAGGTTCGTCGAGTAGTAGGACCTTAGGCTCCGAGGCGAGGGCCCTCGCTATCACCGCCCTCTGTAGTTCTCCCCCACTAAGCTCCGTTAGCTTCCTATCTGCCTTATCCAGTAGGTCCACGGATTTGAGGGCCTCAACGACCTTCTCCCTATCCCTAGCTGTCGGGGTGAGGACGTAGTGAGGTCTCCTACCACTTAAGACGAAGTCGTATAGTGTTAGGGGCTGTATGTTGAGTCTCTGAGGAACGTAGCCAACTATCTTAGCTAGGGATCTCCGGCTATACCTACCTAGACTCCTCCCATCAACGTACACAGCACCCCTCACAGGCTTCACTATGCCGTCTATGACCTTGAGTAGCGTCGTCTTCCCCGAGCCGTTGGGGCCTATGACGGAGACTACCTCACCAGCGTCTATGGAGAACGATACGTCGTTGAGAGCCTCCACACTTCCGTACCTGAAGCACACCCCGCTAATCTCTAGTATAACCACGCCCACCACCGAGGACTAGGGCTATCAGTACCGGTACCCCGACGATCGTGGTGGTTATCCCTATGGGGAGGGTTACGGGGCTGATGACTGTCCTACTGATTACGTCTGCTGCGAGCATTGTTAACCCACCTACTAACCCGGAAGCTAGCCCAGACCTCCTAGCACTCCAGCCGAAGACCAGCCTAGCTATGTGTCCCGATACCAGGCATACGAAGCCTACCACACCCACGAACGATATGGTCAGTGCTGTAGCGAGTGCCGCTGTAGACATGCTAACAGCTCTGAACACCCTCGGGTTCACCCCACTAGACGAGGCGATATCGTCCCCGAGTAGCATTAGGTCTAGATCCGGAGCAACGACCCAGGTGGCAACAGCCATAACTACGTAGGCAACTAGAAGTACCTCCACCTCAAGCCACGATGTCCTCTCAACACTCCCGAAGGTCCAGAACATCAGTGTAGCAACCTGGATCTCGTTGAACACTAGGTACTGTAGTAGAGCTAGGACTGCCTGCACCGTGAAGGATAGTGCTAGAGCTACGAGTATTATTGAGTATATGGTTAGACCGGTAACGTAGGCTAGGGTAAGTACGAGGGCTGTGTGGAGCATGGAGGCTCCGAACGCTAGTATGGAGACTGTGAAGGGGTTCGCAATAAGTATCGTTGCGGAGGTAGCGCTCCTAGGTCCTACAACCCCACCTCCCCCCAAGACGAGGATACCTACCCCAGCACCGAGAGCAGCTGCGTGCTGGATTCCGAGGGTGAATGGTGATGCTAGGGGGTTCCTTAGGTTAGCCTGCACGACGTAGCCTGAGGTACCTAGGAGTCCCCCAGCAGCTATGGCTGTCAACACCCTCCTAAGCCTCATACCTATCACCACTGTCGTGGCTTTGCTGACGTCGGGACCTCTCAGTAGGTAGGATAATATGTCCCCCATACTGATCGTGTAGGGCCCTACTATCAGGTCTACTAGGGAGAGGACTAGGAGTAGAGCTGTTAACAGTAAAAAGAGGGGTAGGTAACCGACCCGGTACCTAGGCATCGGGACAGCCTCACCCTCACAGCACTAGGCCTCACGAACATCGGAATATCTGCGCGAGGTTGGTGTAGCCCCGGTAACCACCAGAGATGAAGTCTTGGTACAGTGGTTTACCGAGGAAGACCTTGAAGATCTCGTCAGCCTTCTTAGCGGGGTCTATGTCAGCGAATCTCTCCGGGAGGAGTACCTTACCTATGAAGTAGGCGTTTGCGAGGGCTGTCGCGATGTTCGAGTGGTAGTAGTTGAATGGTATTAGCCCGTACACCTCACCGTTCCTGAAGGCCTTGAGTGAGCAGTACTTCAGCGGGTCCTTCTCGAAGTCCTGGATAACTATGTTGAGGTTACCCTCATCTACGAACACTACGTCCGGGTCCTCCTTGATTAGGTAGTCGAAGTCTACGTTAATGAAGCCACGCCTACCGAGCTTATCAACTATGGACCCAATACCGAGCCACGCTAGTGGTGGGTAGGGTGACTGCGTGGCTGTGAAGGGCTGGGCACCTCTATAGGATACTGCCCCCACGTACACTCTCAGGTTAGTCCCACTTAGACCTCTAGTTCTATTGGAGAGGTCTCTCAGGAGGGACTGGACATAGGATATGAGCTGCGTAGCCCTCTCCTCCCTACCGAGGACCTTCCCCAAGATCTTCAGGGCGTCGTAGAACAGGGAGAGGTCGACCGACGTGACTGGGCTGTAGTCCAGGACTATCACAGTCGCGTTAACCTCGGAAGACAGCTTATCTGGGTCTACGTAGGTAAGGTAGCTCGAGCTCATTATGACGAGGTCCGGCTTAACGGACAGTATGAGCTCCGGTGACGGTGGCTTACCCGGCCCTCCGGGACCTACAACAGGTAGGTCCTTGAATAGCTCGTGGTAAGCCATAGCGTAGTCCCTACCTACAGCTCCCCAACTTTTCTCCACCTCCTCAACACCTACAACCAGGTCTACCGCACCTAGGTAGCTAACGAGCCTAAGCATGCCGGGCCCTATAGCTACGACCCTCTTCGGCGGGGTCCTTATCGTGATAGTCCTATTTGCGTGGTCCTTAATGATTACCGGGCTAACCTCCACGTAAGGGGTTGTAACACCCTCACTCGATAGCTGTCCACGACTAACTAAGTAAACTCCGAGAGTACCTAGAAGGATAGCAGTGATTAACACAGCTACGAGGAGGTTTCTCCCCACCATACTTACCCAGCCCCCAGCACCGGGTACTCAAACCCCACTAAGATGTTCCCATCAACAACCACCGCGACAAGTCCTCCAGCAAATTTTAGGCGCAGAACCTCCTCAACCATACTACCCAGTTTCTTCATGATTACCTCACTCATCCTAAAGTCCTGGATCAGTGCGGGACATACGTAGCCATGGAGATCCTCATCCTTCCTAACCGTACTAACATCTACCACGGCTTACACCAGCTTGATATTCTCCGATGTGCACTTATAAGCTTACACAGTGCACATATTACAACTTATGTTTCTCTAAGCCACCTGATTCTGCTGGAGTCTCAGATAGGGCTTTAAAGCTCCCTACTAACATGGTTTTCAATTAACAAGCTCTCTTGTGGGAACATATGTGGATGTAAACCCCTACAAGTAAGAGGAAAGGAGAGAAGGAGATGTTGATTGCGTTACGTACTTGGTCACGATAAACTTAAGGTAAAATCAATTACTATTTAATTACCGCGAGGTCTTTAGGGCTGTTCTGTTTTTGATTAGTGGTCTCTGTGTTTATGGTTTTTAGGGTTGCTGTGTTCTGGGGTTATGCGTTAAACTTATTA
>ERZ1669249.109-NODE-109-length-48318-cov-10.744276_pt1 | contig 48318 bp, 43 predicted proteins | sample MGYA00579293_ERZ1669249 | MGnify/ENA primary metagenome ERZ1669249 (study PRJEB41166, sample SAMN08046057) | hot springs metagenome | biome: hot spring; feature: neutral hot spring; material: thermophilic sediment; isolation source: thermophilic sediment from... | reverse complement strand
ATCTAGGAGACTTTGATCAAACTATATTATTGTTCCTTCATAGCTTGAACTCTTCCAGATATATTATTGCTTTACATGTTCTTGGGATGCCTGCTTCTAATCCAGAGAGCCTACTAGTCTTAACTTTAAAGTATCCACTCTCTATATATTCGAGCAAACTCTAGGCGGAGGTTCGCTGAACTTATTGGTTTCACTATTAGGAGGAAGATGGAGAGACTAATAAAAGCCCTCAGCCTCCCCCACTATTCTTTTCCCATAAAACTCGTATCAAGTATTTTCCTAGAAATCTCTTATCTGAAGGAAATCTAGAACAGCTTCTTCAAGACTTTTACCTCGTCCTGCATATATTTCAATATTGATAGAGGCCATTGCCTATGCTGGGCTTAAAGTTGGAATACTTAGAGAACTAGCATATTATTCTGCAACATATACTGTATACTGTTCAGCTAAACTATACGTCGATACTAGGCTTCACGCAGTAGTTATTAGAACTTTCGAGCAGAATGAAGTCGAAGAATACGCTAGATACATGAAGAACCCCCATTATCAATAGTATAACTTGACTTATTGTCGTCATGTAGGATGTAGTCTCCCTAAGATTGCTGATTCTTTGATATGTCTGTTAAGATGTTTCTAGTGTTCTGGGGGAGGTGGGGCTGCTGGGATTTGAACCCAGGATTTCCAGCGTTCTATACATTTGGATGTTCCCCAGGCTGGAGTCATAGCCATGCTAGACCACGGCCCCTCACTCTAGGGTTTTTTATACCAATATATAATGTTAGAGATGTATGGGTGCTTCTTCTGTTATTATTGAGTGTATTCTTATATCGTATTCTCCTGGGTTTTGGAGTATTGGTGTTGGGGATAAGTATTCAGGCGGTTAGACCCCTCTTGCTTTAATCTCTTCTTCTCCAAGCATTATCGCAAGTGCTGCTGGCGGTGTTCCAGTAAGTAAGGATGTTCTGAAGCTAATAATCTCTAGTGAAGTTTTCCACGATCTACCTGGTTAGTATTGATTTTATCAACGCTGCTCTAATGTAGACACCGTTCTCAGCTTGCTCAAAATACTTTGCTTGAGGAAGAGAATCAATATCTTGAGAAAGCTCGTCAACCCTCGGTAAAGGATGCATTATAATCGGTATCTTTCTAAATTTCTTTAAAAGGTCAAGTGTTATATTATAGCTCCCTTTAAGTTTTTCATATTCTAAAGGATCGGTGAATCTTTCTTTCTGGAGCCTGGTAACGTATAATACATCTAACTCTTCTATGACTTCTTCAACTCTTTCTACCATCTTCCATTCAATGAGTTTATCAATCTTCTCTAATACCTCTCTCCGTATCTGCAGTTCTTTCGGTGCAATGTAGTATATCTTTACGTTCCTATATTTTGAGATAGCGTAACTCAGGCTACTCGGGGTTCTACCATATCTTAAATCCCCTATTATACCTAACGTTATATTATCTATTCTCTTGAATTCTCTCCAAATGGTATATAGGTCCAATAGTGCTTGCGTTGGATGCTCATTCCATCCATCCCCTGCATTAATTACTGGTGTAGAAGCAATCTCAGCAGCTTTCCTAGCTGATCCAGGCTCCCTATGTCTCAATACTATTATGTCGGGCTTATATCCATCCACCATCTTTATAGTGTCTTCAAAGCTTTCACCTTTAGCTATGCTTGCAGCTTGCTCTAGTCCGAAATCTATTACTAGTCCTCCAAGCCTAGTCATTGCAAATTGGAAGCTCAGCCTCGTCCTCGTACTAGGTTCAAGAAAAACCGTGGTCATTATTTTATCCTTGCAATAGTCTAGAATCTTTTTTGTACTCAATTCCTGCCTAATCTTCTCTGCTTCAATGAATAAGTAATCTAATGTCTCTCTATCAAAATCCATTGCTGAGATTATGTCTCTATTATACAGTTGGATCAATTTCACCCACTTTCTTAGGAGAACATGATAATATCTTTTTCTTTAATATTTCTCTAAGAAGAAATATATAGTTTATCATTCTTTAAAACCTAAATGGTGCACAGGTTAATCCTCCAATCTGGATAGATGTTTTTCGATTAATTCGTTTGTTAGCTTTTCATACTTTTCTGTTGAGCCTACATCATACCAGAAGGCGTCTGTAACATATGGTTTAACGAGTCTTCCATTCTCGATCAAGTATGGAATAAAGTCTGACATTATGTCTAGATTATTCTTTTTCAGAGTTAACTTATCCAGTTCGGATAGGATTCTAGAGTTTACTGCTAATATACCTATGCTTACATACAAGTCTATGGAAGGCTTCTCTACGAAGGAGATTATTCGATCATTTTCAACTTTTGCTACTCCAACGGGCAGCTCATATTTCCTAGATAATGCAATAGTAGCATCTGCATCAGCTTTTTCATGCTCCTCAATAATGTTTGCTAAATCAACATTTGAGAGAATATCTCCATAATGGATTAGAAGGGTTTCTCTTTCTCCTAGGTATCCCTGTCTATAGAGGTTTAACAATGATCCACCTGTACCCTTTAGGTCGGGATTATCAAACACATACTGTATGGATAGCCCGTATCTTTCTCCTTCTCCAAAATAGTTTATTATCTGTTCAGCTTTATACCCAACTAAAAAGATGATTTTTTTCAATCCAGCCCTCTTAATATTAAGTATGACGTATTCGAGTAACGGTTTCTGCCTTGGACCAACAGGGATCATACATTTCTGGAAATAGTATGTTAAAGGTCTAAGCCTGCTGCCTTCCCCTCCGGCCAAGATTACACCTAACCTGTTAAAAGTCATAGTAACCATCTTTTATGTCCAATATCTTAAAAATAAATATGTTCCTTCAATAGAATATTCAAACCAATTATCCTAAGTTCATAGGTTCAGAAGCATTAACGTATATTTTTGCAATAAGTTATAGGATATATATTAGATGTTGAGAAAATACTGAATGGTGATATTCGTTTACAAGATGAAAATGGTGAGAGCAATTGCAAAGTAGTCTTCTTATAAAGAATGGGAGAATTGTAACTCCTCAGGGGATAAGAGAATTAGACATCTTAATAATTGATGGCGTAATCGAGGCTTTAGGAAGAGATCTCAAAAGAAACGATGTAGAAGTATTGAATGCTAAAGGATTACTTATCTTCCCAGGAGTTATCGATGAACATGTTCATATGAGAGAACCGGGGTTAACTTATAAAGAAGATTTTGAGCATGGCACGGCTGCGGCTGCAGTCGGAGGAGTAACCACAGTGCTGGAGATGCCGAACACGCTGCCACCAGTCGATTCAACCGATAAATTGAGAGAGAAGAGAAATCTCTTAGAGAGCAAGTCATATGTGGACTTCGGGTTGTATGGTGTTCTCCATGATTCGAATATCGATGAATTGGAGAATATGTGGAGTGAAGGGGCCATAGGCTTCAAGGTATTTCTAGGACCTACGACCGGGAATATCCCTTCACCCTCCGATAAATCCTTAATCGAAGCATTGGAGAAGAGCTCGGTTTACAGTTTCGTAATAGCTTTTCATGCAGAGAACAATCAGCTAGTTGAATACTATACTGAGAAGATGAAGAAGATGGGGAGGAATGATCCAATAGTATATCCTGATTCAAGACCGAATGTCTGTGAAGAAGAAGCTGTCTCAAGAATAATCATCTTAGCTAAGAAAACTGGGGGGAGAGCTCTCATAGTTCATACGAGTACGAGCGAGGCCATATCATTAATTAATGAAGCCAAAATGAAGAATGTTAAAATATATTGTGAAACATGCCCCCAGTATCTATTGATGAATCGTGAAGCATATAGGAAGTTTGGATGCTTGGTGAAGATAAATCCTCCGTTAAGAGAAGAAAAAGATAGAGAGATGTTGTGGAGCGGGTTGAGAATGGGGGTAATAGATTCGGTTGGGTCAGATCATGCTCCACATACGATCGAGGAGAAGACTTCGAGTAATATATGGGATGCTGCAGCAGGATTCATCGGAGTAGAAACGCTATTTCCATTAATGCTGGATTCTGCTCTTAGAGGGTTGATACCTCTAGAGAAGGTGCCGCTCTTATTGTCTGAGAATCCAGCTAAGATTTTTGGCATATATCCTAAGAAAGGATGTATAGAAGTTGGTGCAGACGGAGACTTAGTAATTGTAGACCCAACCCAAGAAACAGTAATCAGATCAGAGATGCTTCATAGTAAGCATAAGATAACACCTTTCGATGGATGGAGAGTTAGGGGAAGAATAAAATATACTATCTTGCGGGGAGAAAAAATCGTAGAAGATGGTCAAATCAGCCTGAAAAAGAAACTAGGTAAATTCATTAAGCCCATGCCAAAATAAGACTAAACAGAATCAGAATCTAGCCCATAACATCTATAGGTTCATCGATACATCACTTGACTATGAAGCGGTCTACTCTATTTCACTTTATTCCTTACCCTAGGGGTTAAGAATTATCTGTTAGTCTATCTCTATCCCATGTTTTCTCAGAGCTTCCTTAATCTTAGCGATTTCTTCTTTCAATAGTTTTATTTCTCTGATCAACATCTCTATATCTGATGGGAAGATAGCTGATGGAATCATACTGTTATTTATGTATTCTTTATCTATTAACTTTATCTATACATTTCCGTTACATTTTTAGCTATGGATCTCTTTTGATAGTTATGAAAACAGTATAGAACCGCTATTTTTAGAAATATGTAATCTCTGATTTAATGTATAATACATCGTTCTTCTTTTATTGTACCTGAAGGTGCAAAGAGACGTGAGTGAGCTTAGATATCTCTTCAATCCAGATTCAATAGCTGTTGTAGGTGTTTCACAGAATCCCTCGAAGATTGGGAGTGTCATATATCAGAGGCTAATGAAGAATAAAACTCAAGGGATCCTGAAAGCAGAAATTTATCCTGTTAACCCTAATATAAAGTCTATAAATGGTGTAAAAGTCTACTCCAGCATATCTGATATCCCAGACGACGTCGACTTAGTTGTTATTGCTATTCCAGCAGCGGCCGTACCTGATGTTGTAAGAGAAGCTGGTGAAAACAGAGCTAAAGTAGCTGTAATCATTAGTGGAGGATTTGCTGAAAGTGGTAGAATAGATCTCGATGAACAGTTGAGGAAAGCTATACATGATACAGGTATACGGGTGGTTGGACCAAATACCATAGGAGTATCAGATCCATACAGTGGAGTTGATACTTTCTTTCTACCTAGGTTTAAGCAGTTATCAAATGGAAAATATGCTGAAAGTCTTCCAGAAATATCTCCTGGAAATATTGCTGTTATATCTCAGAGTGGAGCATTAAGCGAGGTAATAATGGATTGTCTAAAGGTAAGCGGGATAGGTGTCAGAGCGATAGTATGCGTGGGAAATCAAGTAGACTTGACCGTTGAAGACTTCCTAGAATATTTTTCAAACGACCCCTTAACCGAAGTTATCGCAATATACTTGGAAGGTGTTAAAGATGGTAGGAAATTCCTTAACGCTTTAATTCAAGCATCAATAAACAAGAAAGTAGTAATACTTAAAGCAGGAAAGACAGAAGTAGCTGGGAGGACCGCATATACTCATACCGCTAGCATGGTTGGTAGCATTGAAGTATATAGAGGAGCCTTTAAACAAGCAGGAGTAATTGAAGTTGAAGATATGGAGGAGATGGTTGACGTAGTTAAAGCTTTAAGCATGATGAAGATTGCTAGGGGAAATAAATTATTCGTTTTAACTAATGCAGGAGGATTAGCTGTCCTATCTTCTGATCTAGCTCCCCGTTACGGTTTAACCATTCCAAATATACCTGAAGAACTCATGAAGAAGCTAGAGGAATTAAAGAATAAGAAAATAATTGACCCGATAGTATTTCTCCAGAACCCACTAGACCTAACCGCGCAGGGAACCTGCCAAACTTTTGAAGAAGTTTTTAGAGTAGTTGCTTCAAGCGGCTACTATGATCTTTACTTACTGATGCCAAGCCATCAGCCTCCATCCGTGGACGATACTGTAATCGATAGACTATTCAAGGTATACAGAGAGTATGATTGTAGTGTAGTTGTATGTGAGCATGGAGAATCTGAATGGTCTAAATACATTAGGGAGAGATTTGACCAGCTGGGCATACCTTCATACCCAGACGTTCGGAGAGCACTAAGAGCACTTTCAGCTTTAGCGACATATAGAAAACCTCGTAATAAGATATTCGAGAAAACACGTGAAACAAATAGGATAACATGGCTACATGATCTAGAAGAGGGACCCCTCAGCTTTGAAGACGCTGTAAAAATATTGAACAACTATGGTTTAGAAACCCCTAAGACTTTAAGAGTTCTCAATGAAGAAGAATTACAATATGTGGTTGAAGAATTATCTTTTCCATTAGTTATGAAGATCTACTCTACAAAGATTTCTCATAAATCAGACATAGGTGGGGTAATAGTTGGATTAAAGACACAAAATGATTTGATAGAAGCATACAAGATGCTGAAGAAAAAAGTTGAAGACCTTAAAATAGAATGGGAGGGTGTACAAATACAACAGATGGTTAAAGGAGTTGAATTAATATTAGGGTCAAGTTACGACGCTGTCTTCGGTCCAACTGTCACCTTTGGTATAGGAGGAATATTTACGGAAGTCTTGAGAGATTTCTCAGTCAGAATTGCTCCAATAGATTCCAACGACGCTTTGGAGATGATTAACGAGTTAAAGATGAAGAAAGTCCTTAAAGGTTTTAGAGACTTACAACCAGTTAACATAGAAAAGCTTGCAGAAATAATTTCGAAATTCTCAAAGATACTCTGGGAAAACCCCTCGATAAAACAGTTAGAGATAAACCCGCTCATAGCTTCTGGAGATAGATTTACCGCCGTCGATATTAGGGGGATAATATCCAAGAATAGATAAAATCAGCGAATCTATTCTGCAATATGTTTACTAGAAAACTAAGGGTTATTCAATCTGATTACTAGTAAGAAAATAAGGAAACTATTCAAGTTGGGGTTTGAGCTATAGTTTTCTGTTTATTCCATTCATCTTCTGTGAAAGCTTGTCTTAAAGCTTCTCCAAATGCTATGAAGACTGCATGCCATAGATTATAGGGGTCTTCTCCTCTCAATAAGTCTATATGAAGTGTTCCATTAATTCCTTGAGCAAACTCTACAAACAATGACTTCATCGCTTCCTCAGACAGGTCTCCTATTCTACCAAAGAATTTTACATTAGCTCCCCTAGTTATCCAGCAACCTACTTTATCACTTATGAGAATCCTAACTTCTGCGAAGGCTTCCTCATACAGACCTTGACTATATCCTAGCGCTTTCACGCCTGTAGTTTTACTTCTCTCTCTAGCTAGAATACTCAAAGCTTCGCCTAACGCTCTCCCCACATTCTCAACAATCTGGTTAACAGGCTTCATCACTTCAGCCTCAACCTGTAGATATATGTTGAATTTGGAATACTGAGCAAAGACATGCAATAATTTATCTAACAATGTAATTCTAGTGTTTATGTTCCAGTCTTGTTTCCTTCCAAGAGTTATTCTAAGGTTTATGACTAGGTCCTCAACATTTTTCGAGATTCTCACACTTTCATCATTAGCTTCTATAACCTTTAGTACAGGTTTACGTCTAGCGATCTGAACCCTCCTAACTGCATCAGAAATACCAGTGCTGCTAGAGGACATAGTCTCTACCGTTCAACTATTACCGTTTCTTGACTAAATATTAACCGTTTAGTGTGCAAAAAAGTAATTGTAGACGGTGATCCCGATACTAATAAACTTTTCATAACAATTCTACAAGAAATGTGAGTCATGTTGAAAATAGGGAATACGAATTGTGTTTCTCATCACTCTCCATATCCTTAATAAAGGTTTTGAAATTCATGATGCGGCGGGGCTCTAGAGAGATTCCATATGTGGAAACTAAGAATTACTCTGGATGAAGAGCAGGTGTGCTCAAATATTTTCTAGGTTGTTAGGCTCCTTCTACTTCTATCAATCCTTTTTCTTCTAATGACGCTAAGATATTCTTTATTTCTTTCACATCTATCTTTAATTCTTCTGAGCATTTCTTCAAATCTATTTCATATCCATTCTTTGAGATGTATGCGTAGATCTTAATCTCGTCTTCATTCAATGTAGGTATGTCTGGGAACTTGTTTTTAACGATCTCTACAGCATTTCTCTGAGCTTCTAGCAGTATCTTCTCGGCTTCTTTACTTAATTCTTCATACTTTACAGGCTCCAACTTATTGTATAACGTTGTTGCTGTAAATTCTTCAATGCATACTGAGAGTTCATGGAGGTTCTGAACAATCTCCGGTGCTATTGGTTTCAGCTCATCTTCTACTTCTATCAATAGAGATGTTATTGGCACTATTAGACCTATTACCTCAGTTATCTCTATTATAGTCTCTAACCTAATTTTTACCTGTAAGAGGAGGAGCTGGCTCTTCTTAACCATCTCTGCAAGCTTTTTTATCTCAACTATTTCCTCAGCATATATTCTCGCTCTCTCCTCATCCATGTTCACTAAGCATTCCACAACCTTCTCAAAGTACTCCTTACTCCTAGCCTCCATCTCTGAATATCTCAGCCTAAGCCGCTCGATCTGAGCATTAAGTATGCTTAGAGAGCTCTCAAGCCTGTTTCGGAAAGCCATTCTAGAATCTTCATCTATAAAATCTTCATTCACTCTATTCATCTACAACGCTATCCTACCGACCATGATTTTATCTCTTACTCATAGGTGATCCCTCATAGATTCCAAGAAGAATACTCGGAAAATACCGAATACATATCATCTTATTGGCCACATTGATTCTAGAGATCGGAACTTAGGATGTTATGATTCTAGAAGAGTAATCTCTAAAATAGACTATTATTAGTAGGTATTCTGGGTAGAGTCATGTGTGGGATAACTGGATGTGTAACTAAGCAGGGAAATGTGGCCAATATACTCTACAATTCACTTAAAAGGCTAGAATATAGAGGGTATGATTCAGCGGGAGTATCAACAGTGTATCAAAACAACCTTATAGTAAAGAAGGATGCAGGAAAGATAGATGAAATACATTCTCGATTAAATTTTCTAGATCTTCCCGGGAACATTGGGATAGCTCATACGAGGTGGGCGACGCATGGGGCACCTTCGCAGGTTAACGCTCATCCACATCTTGATTGCACCGGAAAGATAGCCGTCGTACATAATGGAGTATTAGAAAACTTTTTAGAGCTAAAACAAGACCTTGAAGCAAGAAAACACATATTCAAATCTAAGACCGATACTGAAGTAATACCCCACCTTATTGAAGAATCCTTGAAGATGGGTAAGAATTTTACAGAAGCTGTATTGGAAGCAGTTAGGAAGCTTAGAGGAAGCTATGCTATAGCAGTATTGTATGCTGGTGAACCAGACAAGATCATTGTTGCGAGAAATGAATCACCTATAGTGATAGGATTGAGTAAAGAAATGAATCTAGTTGCAAGCGATGTTGCAGCAGTAATAGAGTATACGAATAAAGTAGTATTCTTAGAGAACGGGGATCTAGCCGTCGTTACATCAGATAATTTTCAAATATTTAGAATAGATTCGGGAATACCAGTTCAGAGGAAGACTACTGAGCTAAACTGGACTCTTGAAATGGCTGCAAAAGGAGGATACCCCCACTATATGCTTAAAGAAATTTTTGATCAACCTAATGTATTGAGGGAAGCATTACGAATACAAGATAAATATCTCGACTTATTAACAGAGTTTCTAGATAGAGGGAGGGAAATATTTCTTCTCGCATCTGGAACATCACATAACGCATGTATAGTAGGATCATATATGTTCTCAAAACTAGCCAGGCTGACAACTTACCCTGTAATAGCATCTGAATTCATTGAGAACTATGGTTCATCGATAGGCATAGATACGGTCATTCTTGCATTAAGCCAGTCAGGTGAAACAGCAGATGTCCTAACATCTCTGGAATATGCTAGATATAGGGCTGCTACGATAATTGGTATAACGAATGTTCTAGGGTCGACATTGACGAGGATCGCTAGAGCCTACGTTTTACAGAATGCAGGTCCAGAGATAGGGGTAGCAGCTACGAAAACATTTACATCCCAATTGATGGTTTTAGCTCTCTTAGCATTAAGGCTTGCACGTAAGAGAGGAAAAGTTTCTCAGTATGAAATAGATGAATTTCAAGAAGAATTGAGACTCGTCCCACAACTAGTTGAGAAGACTCTTGAACTATCTGATGAACCCATCAAAAAGCTTTCGAAAGAAACTGCAAGATTCTCCAGCATGTTCTTCTTGGGGAGAGGATTAAGCTATGCTACGGCCCTTGAAGCAAGATTAAAGATTATGGAGCTAAGCTATATACCATGTATAGCTTATCCTGCAGGAGAGAGTAAGCATGGACCGATAAGCGTTATAGAAGAAGGCTACCCAGTCTTCTTCATCGCTCCTAACGATGAAACACGTAAACATATAATAGGAAATATAATGGAGATGAAAGCCCGGGGTGCAAGAATATACTGTATTGGAGCTGAAGGAGATGAAGAGATTAAGCAGCTTTCAGATTGGTATCTCGGGCTACCATCTACTCATCCTCTACTCTCTCCAATAGTGTATGTTATACCATTTCAGCTCCTTGCATATTACACAGCTGTCGAGAAAGGATATGACCCCGATAAGCCTAGAAATCTAGCGAAGAGCGTTACAGTTCTCTAGCAGTAAAGAAAAGCTTTGTCTCACCCATAGTCTTTACCGGTAAATCTCTTATCTTCACAACTATTGGGAGATCGTTGACGACTTTACCGATTACTAGACATCTCCTAGGTGGCAATGCTTTAACAATTCTCTTAACTGTTTCAGCATCTACTCTAGAAGCTTTTGCTAGGTAGTCTAGGTCTGAGTCATTAGTGAAGTTGAAGAGAAATATATTATCCGCCTGCCGGTAAACTGAGTCAGGGATCATGTCTGGTTGATTCGTAACAAATATTGGAAAGATACCTATATGCCTCATCCTCGTTACTAAGTCGTCCCAGTAAGTCTCCCTCAAGTATAGATGAGCTTCTTCAGCTAAGAGGAACAATGGTGGACATAGACCATTCTTCAATATCGTAGTGAGCTTACTTAGAATATATTCTACTACAAGCCTCCTCCCATGTGGTAAACTTTTCGAGAGGTCAACGATCAAAGCACTTCCATCTTCGAATTCATTGAGTAAGTCTTCTAGGCTCCGTTGATTATCATCGTCAAAGAATTCTAAATCTTCTATCGATGATAACCTACTCAGCAAGGCTTCTCTAACAGATTCATTCATAGGAGCTTTCATTATTGCTTCAATCAATGTTTTAAAAGTTAATTTTCCATACATTTTCTTAACAATATACCATATTCTACTGAATTCTCTAAGGCTTGCAGATGGAGTATCATAAACATATCTTAGGATATCTAGCATAGTCTTTAAACCCGTGTCTTCTATTGAGACCTTAAAATTCTGACCTGGAACAAGTACTATAATCCTGTCAGATAATTCATAATCAAAGCCATCTATTCTTTTTGATAATCCTGCATATTCACCATTTACATCGAAGATTAGGACTCTGGCCCCATACTCGACAAGTCCCAACACTAGTAGTTTCGCAAGATGAGATTTCCCCATTTCCTTCTTTCCAGTAATTATTGTTAATCTACCATCGATCGATTCCGCATTAATTGTGAACCAATCACCCATACATTCTCCAAGCGGTATAATACGTCGGGCATTGCTCTTAGAAAGCTCATTTATTAGGGAAGGTGAAGCTTTCTGAATTTTCGAGCAGAATCTTGACGGAAGCCAGAGGACATCATTCCTAAGTTCACCATTAATTAACACCCCTCTGAATTTACTAATTATCAGTCTCACCTCTCTCAACTTCGCAATAAGTGATCCAACAGAGAAGGGATCGATCAATGAAGAACTTTTAGCATCTTCCATTGAAAGTTCTCTCAGAGTATCCTCAAGTATTCCTGGAAGATTTGCGTACTCTATGTCAATTACTTGGAGCAACAGTTTCCTATTTTCGTCTTCTATTATCAGATAGTCTCCTCGTTCAAGTAGTTCTTCATCTGGAGAAGCTAGAAGCTCGACTGTATCATTATTCTTGGAGAGTATCTTCACTTGTAATCACCGTCGATAGGATGAAATAGGATATCTCTAATGTATTCAGGGTAGAGTAACTCGACATTCATTTTCTTCAGTATGGACTGCATAATTATAACATCTAACTTAGTGAAAGTTGAGTAATCATGTGCAAGTATTAGGGTTTCAGGATATCCATAGATTAAGGCATCGCTTTTTAATAATGTACCAAAGACTGAAGACATATCATAACCAACTGGTACATCCACTCTATATCCTAGACTCCCAAAACTTAACCGTGCCAGACAAACCCTTCCAAGTGTTCTAACCTCATAACTACGGTAACATTTTAACGCATTTGTTAAATCTATAATGTATGGAGGATCTTTCCCTATGTAGATTGATTGGAGATATTCTCCCGAAATCTGTAGGAAGCTAGTCTTTGAAAAAGCTAGAATATTGTTTCTATTTCCACTGGCAGTCTCAAGTATTTTCTGTAAAGTATTTGTGTAATGGCTGAAGTTGTTAGCTACAAGACACCCATCAAAAAGTATTATTGAGTCAGTAAAACTTTCTGCAGCATATTCTTGCATTCGTCTCTCCAGCATCTCTGTTAAAGCTCTTTGAGCATTAAGATAGAAGTCGTATCCTGAAGAATATCGTAGAGGTTCTGAGTATTCCCTTAAAATCTTTTTGAAATTCATCTTGTTGATATAGAATAAGAAAGGACCTAAAGATTGGATAGAAATTGAATTATCTACGTCTTTAACTACTATAGCTCCTTTAACCGATATAACCACTCCTTTACTAGATTCAGCTAATCGGATGGAAGAAACATCTAATCCAACTATCTTCTTTCTACTCACAACTTCTCTAGGCTCATATATTTCGAGAAGATATTCATCTAGAGTAGAATTGGAACCGACATGATTTTCATCTAGATAATCTTTGGCCAAATCCTCCCTTGAACCAGCATAAATCGTTAACCCTTCTAAATCAGTAAGAGTTTCTAATCCAGCATTAGAGAAAGCTTTAAGAAACTCTACTTCGATGTTTATTTGGTGTTCAAGATGCTCCATGCCTCACTCCTCATTATTAATTATTGGGAGAATGTGTTTATAAATGTTGCTCAATTTGAGCATGATGTATCATGACGGAACAAGAAAAAATTAAAATAGAAGTAACAATCGGACCAGCCACGGTTAGAATCGAGGCACCGCCAGACAAGGTTGAAGAAGCTGTTAAACAGGTTATTTCAGCTCTTAAAGCTTCACTACCCCAATTGAAGATAGAGGAAAAACCAGAAGCTAAAGAAGTAAGAACGAGGAGTCTGCCAACTTGTTCAATATTGATCAAGAACCTAGTCAACGAAGGATGGTTTGATAAACCCAGAACATTATCTGAGACAGTGCAAGAATTAGCTAGGAGGGGCTACAACTATGACTCTACAGCTGTTTCCCATTCACTGCTCGACTTAGTCAGAGAAAGAATCTTGACTAGAGAAGGCTCTCCTAGAAGATACATCTACTATAGAACTGAGCAGACAACCGGAGCAACCTACGAAGTGAAATCTTCTGAATTATGAAATATCAGTAACATTGCAAGTTAAGTAATTTTAAACCTTGCCAATTCTGACTCCATTATTAGAATATGTCAGTATAGGAGTCTATTCAATTATAAAACTCAAATTGTAGGTGCTTCAGATTTAGTATAGATGGTTGAATATGAATAGTAAAGAGGTACTTGACCAGCCTGTCTCTAAGTATATTATAAGAGATTTCATTGTAGTCGATGCAGATAAGAGTGTTGTTGAAGCTGCAAGATTAATGAGAGAGAAAGGATTAGAGTGTATCATAGTTGTAGAGAATGGGAAACCGGTAGGTATGCTTACTCTCAGAGATATTGTTTATAGAGTTGTTGCAGAAAAAAGAGAACCATTAAAAACTAAGTTAGGAGAGATATCTTCAAGACCCTTAATAACTGTAGACCCGAAGACTAAAGTGAGTGAGGCAATAAAACTAATGTTAGAGAATGATATTAGAAGATTACCTGTCTTAGATTCGGGTAAAATCATAGGCATATTAGTTCTCAGAGCTGTAGTCGGAAACATATTGGAGAAGAATATTCTACTTGCAGACTTGGAAGTACCTGAAGGTGTAAGCTGCCCATATTGTGGCTCCATCTTCAAGAACCGTGAAGAATTATCAAAACATATTGATAGAGTACACATAGGTGCTGGAATATTAGAAGGAGCTGCTAAAAGGAGACACTAGAAAAGAGATTATTACATTGAATAACAATCATCTACCATTTCCCTCCATGCTACTTACATAGTCAAATATATTTCTGTCTTAATCAATTAACTAGTGGATAAGATGAGCCTTAGAATATCTTTTATTGGACACCTAACTATTGATGAGATAGAATATGCAGACAATGTAATAAGAGTTTCACCAGGCGGCACAGCATTCTATTCATCCCTAACAGCTACTCAATTAGGATGCAATAGTCGAGTATATTCTGTAATAGGGGAAGACTATCCCGAAGAATATCTTGAAACCCTCTCAGCGAATGGGGTAAACATTGCAAAGATAGTTAGAAGGAATGAGAGCAAGTCCACGAGATATAGAATAATATACAGAGATGGAAAAAGAGAGATGTTTCTTTTAGAGAAAGCGCCTACTATTGAAGTTGGAGAGATAGAAGACCTTGATGCAGTATATCTTGGACCAGTAGCTCAGGAGGTTACAATAGATGATGTTAAGAAGATTATTAGAAATTTCAGAACTGCTATAGATCCTCAAGGCATACTCAGAGTATTCGATGAAAAAGGAAGAGTAGCACTAGAAAAAAGTCTTGATCTCAGCATGCTTGGAAAAGCATGGATTCTTAGGCTTTCCTATGAAGAAGCAGTAACTTTAACAGATATGATTAACCCTGTCCAAGTAATCGAGAAGTTATTAAATGCAGGCATAGAGAATATTGTCTTAAGCATGGGATCGAAAGGATTGATAACAGCAAATGATAAAGTGAAATACTTTATCCCAGCCTATTCTGAGTCCAATGTTGTAGACCCGACTGGGGCTGGAGATGTTTTAGGTGGAGCTTTTCTCGTCGAACTTCTTTCCAGCGGAGATCTTCTTTGGGCTTCCTGTATTGGAGCTTCAGCAGCTTCTATATCAATAGAAGACTATGCCGCGAATTCCATATTATCCAAGGATTTCAAAAAGAAGCTTGTTACGAGAGCATACGAAGTAATGGATAGAATAAGGAGGATTTAGATTTATCTACAAGGATTCTTAGATTATTGTTGGAGAATGAAGTCTGATAGAATTATATATAAGCCAGGTGTCTACAGTAGGGAGGATATTGACTTTAACGCTCTTTTCAAGCAGTTTCTAGACACAGATTTCGATAATGAAGTAGGTGCACTTGCAATTTTCATAGGCAAAGTGAAGAGCTCAAGTAGAGAAGGAGTCAGAGTCTCATATCTAGAGATTGAAACCTATAAAGAACATGCTGACAAGACTCTAGAGAAAATCTGTAGAGAAGTAAAGGAGAAGCATGGTTTAGCTTATGCTGGTATATGGCACTTAATTGGAAGATTCAGTATTGGTGAACCATTAGTAATGGTTATCGCCGCAGGGAGGAGCAGACAGGAAGTTTTTAGAGCATTACCTGAATTAGTTGAAAGATATAAGAAGGAGCCCGCTCTCTTCAAAAGAGAAGTTTACGTTAATGGAAGTTATAGATGGTTAGAAGAGTGAACCTCCAGATATCGGTGGAATTATTACTAGTTCATCTCCATCTTTAAGAATAGTTTCTCCATACTTAGCTCGAGGGATTACATCACCATTTAAAGCAACATTTATCCCATCTCTAAGTTCGCCCGCCGAGTTTAGAAGATACTTCCTTAAACCACCATACCTTTTAAACAATTCATCTAGAAACTCGTAAATAGTTGAGTTCAAGGGAAGATCAATCTCCTCTTCTACCTTTTTAGTTTCCTCCCTTATGAATGCAAGATACCTAGTCTTAATCTTAGGCATACTACATACCAATCTTTAACAATAAACCCATCAATATTAATGTTCTCCTAACTCACTTTAAGATGTTACACATTTTTCTTAGAATTCAAAGTCTAGAAGCAGTTTGAATGTAACGATAGCGTGTGGACAACGGCAAACTTATCCAGGATATAGTCATTAATAGAATATTGATGATTGAAGATAATTAATTATTTCACCTAGGATTATTAAGATTCCGAAATTGAAAGCTAAATGTGCCGTAAGGGGATCAGCTGCTTCAGGTACTCTTTCATAAAATGTTTTAACTAATCTATATGCTTTAGGAAGAGTCAAGAATGCTATCAATGTATAAGCTGAATATATTCGGAAGATGACGAGAAAGATTAGTGAAAGATATATGGAGAGTAGAAAATACTTGTAGAATGAGAGAGCCCTCCTCTTACCGAGTATTACGGCTAATGTTTTAACTCTCGCTGCCTTATCGTATTCTATATCTCTGAGATTGTTAGCGAATAATACTAGTGCAACATACATTCCGATGGGGATAGATGCATACATTGGAGATAGATGAAGGTTACCTGTTAAGACATAATATGTCCCTGTAGTCATCAATGGTCCCCAAACTATGAATGCAGACAGCTCCCCTATTGGTTGATGCTTAAACTTGAAGGGTTCACCACTATAAGCATAGGTGAAGAATAATCCGATAGCTGTGAAGATTGGAACTATCCAACCTCTAATAAAAGTGAGATAGACTGTAATCGAGACCACAATTACGTAAAAGAATAGGATCTCATTGAGAAATGTGGATACACTTATCTCCTTCGTTAATAGGTAGTGCCTCCTATACTTAGCAGTGGGTGAAGAAAAGCTATCAACCCCGTATCTAACATCAAGTAAGTCGTTAACCATATTAGCGGCTGCATGGAAAGCTAATAACCCTACAAGAACTATAGGAAACAAGATAATATCATAGTTTATTGTTTGGAGAGCGAAGAGTAGGCCAATAGTAGAAGATACTATAGTCATTATGAAGGACCAGGGGCGAGTTGCGAGAAATAATATTCGTAGATTCATTCTATCGTCACCCATTGCCTTCCACGGTTACATATAAACGTCAACATTGAATATTCTACCTATTGTTTCATTCTGTGGGGTACTATTGGTTTTAAGGTTATCTCGATCTCTTTATGTTTTTCTCTAAATCTAATTTTCAGTCTTTCTTCTTCATTAGCATATTCTCGCTTAACATATCCTAAACCTATACCAATTCCCAATGTAAATGAGAATCCTCCACTAGTAACGGTTCCTATAACTTCATAATTCATGTTAGTGATTGCGTAACCCCTTCTTGGGATACCTCTTTCAAGACACTTAAAACCTACTAATAGTCTCTCAATCTCACCTGTCTCCAATATTTTCTCTATGGCTTCTTTCCCCACAAAATATTCTTTCGCTAGATCTATTGCAAAATCAAGTCTAGCTTCTATAGGGTTTGTTTCTTCATTGATATCGTATCCGTAAAGGGGATATCCTGCTTCAAGCCTCAAACTATCTCTAGAAGCTAACCCACATGGAAAGACACCAAGCGTAATTATTTTTTCCCATATTTTTCTAAGCTTTTCTGCATCCCATGTCCAAAACATGAATTCGTAACCATTTTCACCTGTATAGCCACTCCTCGTTATCAATGTATTTACACCATGAATTTCTGTTTCGAACCCTGCGAACCACTTTAACATGCTCAAGTCTTTCCCACTAAACTTAGAAGCATATTCAAGAGATCTCGGTCCCTGGATAGCGTATAAGCATGTTTGAAAAGTTAAGTCTTCTATCTCTACATCAAGTTTTTCAGATTTCTCTTTTAGCTCTGCTAACACTCTATCATGTGTAATAGCGTTTGAAACGATTATGAAATAATTTTGTTTTTCGGAATGCTTGAAAACTGTTAAATCATCTATTATTCCACCTTTCTCATTACACATTAAACAATACTTCATCTTTCCAGGTTTCAATTTCTCAACGTCTATTGTTAAAACATTTTGTAACAAAATAGGAGCTTGATTACCTTTGACCGCTATCCTAGTCATATGAGTTATGTCGAATAATCCTGCGCTTGATCTAACTACAGTATGTTCTTCTCTATTGCTCGTAAACCATAGAGGTGTTCTCCATCCTGCGAATTCTCCTATTTCAGCATTCATGCCTATGTAATGAGATAGCAGTGGAGGCTCCTTCATAGCTTGCCACTTCGCTTAACATATATCCTCCATGAGGGGGTCATAGTTCTCGGATGAGAAGCCCTGACTTCATCTATTCTACCTACAGCAGTATTGTGGGGGGCGGACTTAACTTTTTCAGGCTCATTATATGATTCATTTATTACTTTTGATAAAGATTCGTAAAAGTTATCGAGTTCTCTTTTTGATTCTGACTCTGTAGGCTCTATCATAAATGCTTCTTCAACAATTGATGGGAAATATACTGTGGGGGCATGGAAACCATAGTCTAGAAGTCTCTTAGCTACGTCTTTCGCGCTCACACCTGTCTCTTTGTATAGCCTAGATAAGCTAACGACAAATTCATGTTTTCTAGGCGATTCGGGAGCGAAAGGCAAAGTTACTCCCCTTAGTTTCTTAATTTTATGAAGTAGATAATTTGAGGCTAGAACGCTTGTCTCAGCAACTCTCCTTAATCCTTCACCACCCATTCTCAACAAATACGCATAAGCCTTAACTAATACGCTGAAATTTCCATAGAACATCTTTATCTTTCTAACGGCTTTAGGTCTATCATAATCTAGATAGAAGATCCCCTTGGATTCATCGTAATTAATCAATGGTGATGGAAGATAATCAACAAGCTTCTCAACAACTCCTATTGGACCAGAGCCAGGTCCTCCTCCACCATGAGGAGTGGAGAAAGTTTTATGAAGATTTAAGTGAACTATGTCGAACCCCATGTCTCCTGGTCTAACTTTACCGAGTAACGCGTTCAGGTTTGCTCCATCATAATATAGTAAACCATCAACTCCGTGGATTATATCAACTATCCTATCTATATTCTTCTCAAAGACGCCTAAAGTATTCGGATTCGTCAACATTATCCCTGCAACTTTTTCATCAACTATTTTCTCTAATTCATCTATATCCACACATCCATCTCTATTACTTTTCACGACTTTAACTTCGTAGCCTGCCATAGCTGCACTAGCAGGATTCGTTCCATGAGCTGAGTCTGGAATGATCATAACATTCTTACTATGTATTCCTCTATCTTCATGGTATGCTCTAATTATTAAGCAGCCTAAGAATTCACCGTGAGCCCCTGCAGCAGGCTGGAAACTGAATCTACTCATGCCTGTAACTTCTTTAAGTATCTGCTCAAGCCTCCAATAGATCTCAAGACACCCTTGAATGGTTTCAATAGGTTGGAGTGGATGAGCATTAAGTATTTTTTCACTGTATGCTAATTCCTCGTTCATGACAGGATTGTACTTCATTGTACAGCTGCCTAGAGGATACATTCCAGTACTTACAGAGTAATTCATTTGGCTTAGGCGAGTAAAGTGTCTCACTACTTCAAGCTCGGATAATTCAGGTAGAGATAATTCTTGCCTCTTCAGTTCTCTAGGTATCTCGTTTAAAGCTTTCTCCAATTCTTTCTGAAGTTCTTCATCCATTTCGGGGAAATCTACTCCTATCGCTCCAGGTCTACTTAGTTCAAATACTGTGGGTTCAGACCATCTAGCTTGCCTAAAACTCATTTCTCCACTACCTCCTTTAATGATTCAACATACACGTCTAAATCACTTCTTGAATGAATCTCTGTAACGCATGCTAGGATTGTTTCAGGTAGATCATTATAGAATCTACCAATGTTTATCCCTGCCAAGATCTTCTTCTTATGCAGTTCTGCTAAGATGTATTCAGCTTTTTTATCCTCTACTCTATATGTGAATTCTTTAAAGTGTACAGCTTTAGAGAATGGGATCTGAATATTTTTGATCTTGGATATTCTACTTATTAGATACCATGTTCTAGCCAATATCTGTTTTCCCAATTCTACGATGCCATTCTTTCCTAGTAAGCTAAGATATACTGCTACAGCGACTGCACATAATGCTTGGTTAGTACATATGTTACTGGTAGCTTTTTCTCTCTTAATGTGTTGTTCTCTAGCTTGGAGAATCATGGTGTAGGCTCTCTCACGTCTCAAAGTTTCAGTGAGACCTATCAATCTACCTGGAAGCTGATGTAATAGTTGACTATCCATCCTGCATCCCATGATACCTAGGAGTGGGCCACCAAAATTCATTGGTAGACCTAGGGGTTGACCTTCACCTACCACAATGTCTGCTCCAAGTCTACCTGGAGACTCGAATATTCCTAGAGCTGTAGGATCGACACCGATGATAAATAATGCTCCGTATTCATGGGCTACTTCTCCGACTTCTCGAATATTTGATGGTATGAAGCCGAGATAAGATGGATATTCAATGTATACTGCTGCAACATCTTTATCCATCTTTTTCTCTAGGTCTTCTAGATCTACTGATCCATCAATCCTACTCTGAGAATATTCTTGTAGAGTTATATGGGAAGGCTCAGTATAGCTTCTCGCTACTTCCAATCTCTCATATGAAATATAGTGTGGGTAAAGTATTCTATTTCTTCTTGTTACTCTCTTAGCCATTCTAAATGATTCTCCCAGAGCTGTAGCCCAATCATACATAGAGGAGTTGACCACCTCAACATCTAATAGTTCAGCCATTAAACTCTGATACTCGAAGAGTGCTTGAAGTATGCCTTGTGAAACTTCAGGTTGATAGGGAGTATATGAAGTTAATAATTCACTTCTCTTCAATATTTCTTTAACTACAGATGGAATGAAGTGGGGCCACACTCCACCACCCATAAAGAGCTTAACCTCTCCTAGAACTATATTCTTTGAGAGTATATTCTTGATAATCTGACTGACTTCGGACTCTGTTAACGGCTTGGAAAACTTAAGCTCTCCACGTATAAATAATTCTTGAGGTATGTCTTTAAACAGCTCATTTATATCCCTCAAACCCATTTCGGAAAGCATACTTGATATTTCTTCATCTGTTAAGCCTATGAAAGGATGCTTCATCACGATGGACCTCTAATACAATATCAGGACTTCTCAATATAAATAGATAATAATCCTTAAACAAAGTAATACTCTCCCTTCACTGCTTAAATAGTTTAAGCTGTTCTTGGAGTATTCTGGAAAAATCTTTACAAATAAAACTTCCTATCTATGTAGATGAAATGAATATTACGATGAAAATGAGTATCTTCAGACTTTAAGCTGCCTGCATGCTTTCTTCTTTTCACCTTTATGTTTTTATTTTATAATGTTTTATTGTTTAAGTATGCTGAATTTCCCGATAATCGTTTTGAATTTTAAAGCTTATTCTGAAGCTGTTGGAGAAAAATGTGTTAAGCTGGCTGAGTATGCTGAGGAAGTTTCTAGAGAATATGGGATGAGTATAGTTGTGGCCCCTCCAGTGACCATGTTAAGCAGGATAGCTAACTCTGTCAGTATCCCAGTCTTTGCACAGCATGTTGACCCACATCTTCCTGGAAGCTGGACAGGTAGCATAACAGTTGAAATGATAAAAGAAGCTGGAGCAGCAGGCTCACTAATAAATCATTCAGAGAAGAGAATGATACTATCAGATATCTCTATTGTAATTAAGAGACTTAGAGAAGAAAAATTAGTTTCTCTACTCTGTACAGATACTGTTGAGACGACTAGAGCTGGAGCAGGCTTGTCTCCAGACATGATAGCTATAGAGCCCCCGGAACTTATAGGTACAGGAATACCTGTCTCAAAAGCTAAACCTGAAATCGTTATAGGAGCAGTGGAAGCAGTTAAGAAGATTAATTCTTCAATACATATTCTGTGCGGTGCAGGAATTTCCTCCGGTGAAGATGTAGGTAGAGCTATTGAGCTGGGAACAGAAGGGGTACTACTTGCAAGCGGATATGTAAAAGCTAAAGATCCTAGACTAATTCTTTCATCGATGGCTGAATCCGCTCTAAAAGCATGGGAGAAAACTCAATCTTCTAAGTGAATAGTTATTGATTCTCCTTTTGAATTATATGCATGAATATCTTTTATGTCATTGTAGGGTGGAGTGAGAATGAGCATTATGCTTCCAATGAAATGATTCAAGTCTTCCAATGAGGGGCGAGGATTTCCAGATGGATGGGAGTGAGCTAAACCGATTATAGTGAAATCTAATGGGAGAAGGTCGAATCTAAAATATGCTGATGATTCATCGTGTTGTGATAGAGGAGCAAAAAGAATCTCATCTATCCTAACAGTGTCCCCCTTCTTTCTACCTCTAAGAAGCATAAGCATCTCTCGAGGATGAGTATTCTGGGCTAACTCAAGCAAGCTATAAGCTACATTATTTGGTAAAACAACCTTTCTCAACATCATAAGCTACCTTCATATATTCGAAACTATAAACTATTTCAAATCTATTAAAGATTTAGACTTGTTGATCAAAAATCTAACCATCTTCCTAGAATCCCAGCATGTAATCTAATCGATGTATACGGTAAAGCCTTCCTGATAGAATATTTCTATAATACTTTGATGAGTGCTTTTGTCAGGGAAAGATTAATAGCTTGCTATTATCATACAATAGCGATTGAGAAGTATGTCAAGCGAAAGCCAGCAAGCAATAAGTTTGAAGAAGTTTACGAATTTTACTGAGTGGTTTGACGAACTACTGCTGAATGCGAGGATCGCTGATAACAGGTTCCCTGTTAAAGGCTTCATAGTCTATCTTGAGAATGGAGCATACATTATAAAGAGGGTTAGGGAAATGCTTGAAGAAAAACTTGAGAAAACAGGGCATAAGCTAATGATGTTCCCCCTTGTAACTACTGAAGAACTCTTCGCAAAAGAAGTAGAGCATATAAAAGGATTCTCTACCGAAGTCTTTGTTATAGAGCAGAAGAGTGAGAAAGGTGCAGAACGCCGATTAATTATTAGACCGACTTCTGAAACCATAATGTACCCTATGTTCAAGTTATGGATTAGGAGTCACGCTGACCTCCCCCTCAAAGTCCATCAAAGCGTCAACGTCTACAGATATGAAACGAAAGCAACTAGAGCATTATATAGAGTCAGAGAGATACCGTGGAATGAAGCTCACACAGCACATGAAACACCAAGCGATGCAGAAAAGCAAGTCAAAGAAGCTATAGAGATATACAGCCAAGTGCTTAAAGAGCTTGGGATAAGCTTTCTACTCTTGAAGAGACCGGACTTCGACAAGTTTGCAGGAGCAGTCTACTCAATAGCTTTCGATAGCTGGAACCCTGATGGAAGAGTTAACCAAGTGGCCACAGTCCACAATCTAGGCAGGAATTTCTCAAAAGCATATGATATAACATTTGAGAAGAAAGATGGTTCAAGAGGATACGTCTACCAACTATGTTACGGATTTGGATACAGTAGGGTTCTAGCAGCTATAATCGCACAGCATGGAGATGATAGAGGTCTAGTTCTTCCACCACCTGTAGCACCTACACAGATAGTGATAATCCCAATCCTATTCAAAGGACAAGAGAAAGAAGTAATGGATTATTCAAGAAGCATATTTAATGAGTTAAAAGATAATTGGAGAACAGTACTAGATGATAGAGAGGATATTACTCCTGGAGAAAAATTCTACTATTGGGAGATGATGGGCGTCCCAGTAAGAGTAGAAATCGGTCCAAAAGAAATACTGGAGGAAAAAGTAACATTAAATCGAAGAGATACTCTTGAGAGAATACAATGTAGCAGATCTAATCTAGTTGAGGAAGTTAAGAAACTTATGGAGAACTTAATGCAGAACCTACGAGAGAGGAGTGAGAGAATGCTCTACAAACTGATAATCGATGCTACAACATTAGAAGAAGCAGCGAAGGCCATAGACAATAAGTGTATAGCTAGAGTCGCATGGTGTAGTTCAATAGAATGTGCAGAGAAAATCAAGGAAAAAGCTGGAGGAGAAATCAGAGGAGAAAGATACGATATAGCTGAACATCCTGATAGACCTTGCATAGCTTGTGGACAACAAGCAAAGACAATAATATATGTAGCTAGAGCATATTAAGCAATCAAATAATATAGATGACGCCATAAAATTTTTGATAATTATTTGAATAATCTTTACTGATTCTCTTGAATCATATCTTCCCGGTTATCATGTTACATAGCATCTCTATAGTCATCGATCTTTAAATATTGTTTAATCAATTAGTAAGGCATGAAAGCGTTAAAGATTAAGATAAGCGGGAAGATTCTCAGAACAGGATATAGATGGTATATTGTAGAGATTGTTAGAGAAACAAACTTAGCAGGATACGTAGAGTTTACACCGGAAGGAGACCTATCGATCCATCTACAAGGTGAAGAGAACATTATTCAAGAAATCATAGAAAAAATTAGGAACCCTCCTCCACCTACACAAATCAAACAATTCAATGTTGAAGAAGTGAAACCCGACCCTAAGCTGAAAACATTCACTATTAAATATGGAACGATCGGGGATGAACTGCATGAAGGCTTTGGACCTATCGAATTCGCTTTAGATCACCATCTAGGAGAGATAGTAAACATTATTGGGGAACTAAAGAAATCAATAGATGAAATAAGTGGAAAAATAGACCAACTATATGATTCCCAAAAGGATTTGATTAAAGCATTGGAGAAACTATCTGATAAACTGGCTACTCGATAGAATGTAAAATCATGATAATTTAGTGAATATGGTAAGATATCTTTTTAGGTTGAGAATAGGTTATGATTTGTGAAAGATGCTGAGGTTCGGGGTCTTCAGTGATACTCATATTGGCAGGAATGTTCCTAGGATAGTTGGAGACGCTAGAAGGCAAGCTTTTAGACAAGCATTTAAGCAGGCCGTAAACATATTCATTGAGGAGAGAGTAGACTACATACTACATGGAGGAGACTTATTTGAAAAGAGAACAATGACACCCGAGGATGTCGCCTTTGTTAAAGATGAATTTTACAGGCTTGTCCAAGCTTCTAGGGAGAAGTGGGGAAAAGATGTTAAAATATTTATCGTTAGAGGCAATCATGACGGAACGCCAAGTAGCTGCGTACTAGAATACATAACCCACCCATTAGCGAGCTATCTCCAAATAATCGGTGAAAGCATTAAAGAAGAACTTCAATACTTTATCGATGAGAAAATCTTAGTTGCCGGGATAGGTTATCACCCATTCATAAAAAGCAGAATAAAAGATCAAGTAGAAAATCTAGCAGAGATATTCAAGTCATCTAATGATAAGAAATTAGAAATATTATTGCTACATAATTATGTAGAAAAAATACATGAAATACCCCCATACACTCCAGAACATTCCATAATAGACATTGATGATCTAAAGAAGATAAATCCTGACATCGTAGTCGTCGGCCACTACCATGAAAGAGGCGATGTCAAATACAAGAATGATATCAAGTTTATTATTCCAGGAGCAACAGAAGCAGTAGATCTCGGTGAGAAAGGACCATTCGGAGTATATATAATAGAAGTTAAAGAAGGAATAAAGATGAATACTAAATTCATTGAGTTAACACCTTCACAGCATATTTCTGTTAGGAAGATAGTTTCTGAGGAAGCTAAGCCGATTCAATGGTTTAAGGAGAGAGTCTTAGATGAAGTCTCCACTTTTATAGACGAGTTAAATATGAGAAACCTTCCCGGGATTCTAAAGATAAAAGTATCTGGGAAAACCTCAGATACTAAAGCTTTCTTAAGATTGCTGACAGAAGAAGAGATTAGAAAGATTAGAGAAGAGAATCCTAAACTATTATACTTAGAGGTAGAAGAAGACATCACTCCATTAACTAGAGAAGAATTGAGAGAGGAGACAGTAGTGTCTAGAGAAGAAATGTTTGAGGAACTGTATAGAGAGATTGGTCGGGAACCAAATGTATTAGAATTAATTGAAGAAACCTCACTAGCATTAGAAGAGAAAGCAAGTGAGAAAACAGGCCTCCTAAAAGACTCAGATAGATCATCATTCGTTGAAAAATGGTTAAGAATATTATTAGATAAAGCAGGAGAAGAAATGAATGGAAATGATCCTTCCCATGCGTGATTTGATTAAACCTTACTTTTTTATTACATGGTATATCTCTTAACATATGGTAATCAAAATGATTGAAGAAATACGATTGAAAAATTTTGAAGGATATGAAAACGCAGTAGTTAAATTAACTGAAGGCTTAAATCTGATCACGGGAAGAAACTCGGTCGGTAAGACGGCACTACTAGATAGCATAGTGTATGGATTATTCGGAACAACGCCAGGTATCGAGAATAGACTACTCGTATCTTTTAGACCAACAGTTAAAGATGCAGAAATCTACTTAAGATTTAGAAGTCCAAAAAATAATTCGAGAATCGAAATATATAGAAGACTTGAAATCAGGCAGGGTAGAACATACTCCGCAGGCGTTAGATTTCTAATCGATGGAAAAGAAACTCAAGTAGAAAACTTAGAAGATTTAAGAAAAAAGATTAGCTCGCTACTTGGCATAGGATATAGATCATTTAATTGGATAGTGTATTCAAGACAGGGGAAGCTTACAGAGATTCTCGAACCAAGGAAAGAAGAAATTGATACAGTCCTAGGTATAAGTTTACTCCAAGAACTTTCAGAACAACTTGACCAGGCGAGGAAGAAGCTATCAAGAATAGATGGATTGGACGTTGAGACAGAGTATAGAAATCTAGTGATGTATATTATCCCTTCTGATGAAGAGCGTTTGAGAGAGATAGAAGAAGACATAAAGTCGATGTCAACGGAGATCGAGGAGATTAGAAAAGAATTAGAATCAATAGAGTCTCCATCTACTTTAATATTATTCCAAAAGGTTAAAGAGTTGGAGAAGCAGAAGAGTAGGCTAATCGAAGTCAAGAATACTAAAAGAGACTTCTTATCAAGATACGCAATTGAAAAAATTGATTTAGTTATACAAGAAGAAAAAAGATTAAGAGATGAACTAAGAAAGTTAAGTGAAGAGATAGTTGAACTTGAGAAAAGATTAGGTGAGAAGATAAGTGAGAATGCTTCTATATCCGGTAAGATAAGAAATCTCAAGCAACATCTTGAGCAACATCAACAATTAGTAAAAGAAGGCAAAGGTGTCTGCCCTACTTGTGGACAACCAATAAACAGCTTAATCCTGTTCGAAGTAATAAGTAAAGAGGAAAACGAGTTAACAGATCTCGAAAAGATCCTTCAGAAGTCAGAAGAAGAAGTTACAGCTTTGAAGAAGAAGATTGAAGAAAAGAGAAAGTATGAAAGAGATACGAGGGAGAGACGGGAGAGACTTAACGCTCTAATTGAAACTTTTATGAATCTAGAAGAAAGAGAAAATAGTATTTCAAAATTAATCGGTATACTAGAGGAAGAAATTCAGGCCATGATTAAGTCTCTAGGCATCGATGTAGATGTTAGAGATCCACAACTAATAGAAAAGATAAGCCGTTTCATCCCATCTCCAGAGATTATTCAATCGAAGAAAAAGAAGCTGGAGGAGCTTACAGAGAAAGCATCTGGTAAGCTTAGAGTCAAAGAGGAATTGTTGAGAAAGCTTGAAAGAGAAAAATCAAGGCTGAATGAACTACAGAAGAGAGCTAGAGCTATAAGCATTGCTAACAGCTTAAGAGATAAGATTCTAGATGTTTTAGAAAACCGGAGAGAGAATATCTTGAGAATTTTAGCACATAAAGCACTTGATATATTAAACTCGATAACAGATCAAAAAATCTATCATTCAATTATAATAAATCCTCAAACATATTCTGTGAATGTTCATCCATGGGGGTTAGCTGAACCAATTCCTGCGACAAGGATTGGCGGAGGTCATCAAACACTGCTCGCCCTAGCTCTTCGACTATCAATACTGCATTTTATCAATTTTAGAGATTTAATAATTCTAGATGAGCCGACATATGGTGTCGACCAAGAAAATCTACAATTATTATTGAATTATCTTTCCAGTCTTAGAAGATATGTGAAGCAAGCAATAATAGTTACACATCACGGTTATGGGTTAGAAGATGCGGATAACATAATAACAGTATACAGAGATAGTAATGGGATCTCGAGAATTAAAGAAGAATTCTAGAAACTATTCAGAGATCTCTTCTAAGACCCTGCCTTTAGTTTCTTCACCTAAAATCATGGTTGAAACTGCGGCGATAATATGTGCGAGAGCGAACACTGTGAATGCTGGCAGAAGTGCTCCACTGCTAACCTCGAATAGGTATCCAGTAATAGAGGGTGAGAGGATGCCTGCAAGTCTTCCAATACTTGCTGCAACGCCTGTTCCTGTACCTCTAAGCTTCGTGGGATAGAGTTCAGGTGTATAAGTGTAAAGTCCAGCCCAAGCACCTAAATTGAAGAAAGAGATTACAGCGCTGTATATTAGTATCAAATCTAACTGTGCCGTGGAAGCCAGCAATAGACATCCTAACCCTGCAACTGCTAGATAAGATGCTAGGACCTTTTTTCTACCTACTTTATCCAATATTAATGCAGCACTATAGTATCCTGGAACTTGAACTAATGTTATTATTAGGACCCATTCCAAGCTTCTTACAACCTCATACTTGAAGAGTGAAGCGTATATTGATGGAAGCCAGATGAAGATTCCATGATAAGTATAGACTAGTACAGCCCACAGTATCCAGAGAACTATTGTTCTCTTAAGATATTTTCCATGGAATAAAGTAGTGAGAGGTGTCTTCTCTGCTTCCTCAACATCTATACTAAGTTTATCAACGTCTCCCACCAGTCTATATCTTCTAAGGATATTCTTTATATCATCAATTTTTCTTTTCTTCTCTAGAAATCTTAAAGATTCAGGAGAATACAATACTATTATAGGTATCAATATTAGAGGTATGAGTGAAGTTGCAAAGACGCTCCTCCATCCTACTTGAGGCATGATAATCCTTGCAAGGATTATAGATAGTAATACACCGTAGACCCAAGCTGTCTCAACTATCCCGACAAATCTTCCACGATATCTGGCTGGAGGATACTCAGACATATAAACAGCGGGGATAGGTAAAGTTCCACCTAAACCGAGACCTGCAACTACTCTAAATAAAGCCATACTTGCGTAGTCCCATGCGACTCCGCATAATCCGGTGAATATTGAGCCTATAAGCACCATCAAGATCATAGTATACTTTCTTCCAATTCTATCAGATATTATACCGCTTAGTACTGCTCCAAAGAACATTCCAAGATATCCAAAGCTTAACAGTATTCCAGCTTCAGTTGGAGAAAGCTTCCACTCAGCTGTTATACTAGGAAGCAAAGCGCCAATAAGCATTACATTCATCGCAGTTAATCCATAGACTAATGATGAAATCGTTAAAAGAATGTAATGGAATCGAGTAAGCTTTAATCCTTCAAGTAAGTTAACCACACTTATACTCTCCCTCGACATCATATATATTCAGGCTTAGAATATTAAAAAGCTTAACCTAGATGTTCTCTGACCTGTTAACTTAAGCTCCATGGAAGCATTACACCTTTAATCCTTTCAATTAGGTTTATTCCTTCCTCTTGGTTAAATAAATGAAATAGGTTAAGCCATCTCCAAACGTGTTCTAGTCTGCAAACTTTCTTGCTGTAGGGGAAGTAGTCCTCAAAGCTTTCTGTTCTATCCTTTACAACTTGTACTTCTCTCTCTATTACGTTGAAGAACCAATCTCTAAATTCATATGTTCGATGAACAAGTTTTAGTGTTCTATAGGCTTCATTGTAGTAGAGAGCTCCATCAGTATAAACAGTATGTCTTCCATAGAGCTTAACTAAGCTTCTTAAGAAAAGCTCAGCCTCATAAGAATTTCTAGTCCTAGAAAGCCAAAATCCAAGGATTTTCTTTTCATAAGGTTCATAGGCTACCAAACCCATGCTTGCCTTCCAGCAACCTTCACAGCTTTCTCATCCACTAAGAAAATAGAAACTCTACAATTAACTTTAAAGAGCTTCCTAAAGCCTGGAAAACTCTGAACCCACTTCCAAACTGCTACGTAGCTCCTCTTAACGAAAATTTTAATAGCCTTCATCTTCTCTCTATAGCTTAAGCCAAGGATTACTATGTAAAGAGCGTAGAGAACTACCGAAAAGTCAGTTCTCTTCCTCTTGAAGTCTAGTTCAAACATAGGAAAAAGGTAACCCTTGGCCTATAAAACTCTTAAGTTAACAGGTCGACCATAGAGGTGATAGCATGAAGAAGATAAGAGAATATCTCGAAAAAGTCTACGATATATTGGCTGACCTATTCGCTGAGCTACCACCAGTGATAGACCCACTTGGATCACTAGTAGGATTGATAACAATGCTACTATTGATACCGATACTATTGATGCTTCTAGGGATGTGAAGGTATGAAGCTTAGACCGCTAGAGCTAAGAATGAAACTATACGATGAGGTGTATAGTCTTAGGAGGCTTGGACTATCATACAGTCAAATAATAAAGATTATTCAAGAGAAGTATAATGAGAGATTAACATTCTCACATATAAGCTACTGGATAAGAGGCATCTATAATCCCTATGGAAGAGTGATAACATTAGATGACATTAAACCGTCCAAGGAGCTAGCATTCATCATTGGTTCAATTATCGGAGACGGAAACATATTTATATATGCTAAGGAAAAGAAACATTATTATAGAATATGTCTAATATGTAAAGATTTTGATTATGCTTTAGAGTTTGCTAGGTGCCTTGAATACATTGGTGTTAACTCACGTATTGGAAAACGACGAAATGGATGCTATATTGTTGAGGAGTACTCGAGAACGTTATGTGAATTATTGAAGAAGCCGTTAGACATTGAGAAGCTAAGACAATATATCGAGTATAGTGTAGAGACTATAACATCGTTTCTCAGAGCATTCTGTGATAGTGAAGGATACGTGGATAGGAGAGGAAATATATATGTTTACAATACGGACATAAAAATTCTAAACTATATCAAAGAACTACTATTGAGATTAAAAATAGATGTAACAGGACCACATCTGTTAGCAAAGAAGGGGATACCGTTCTATGATAGAAAAAGGGGAAAAACATATTATGCAAAGAAAGATGAATACTATCTCTATATTCGAGTAAATTCTAGAGGGAGGTTCGCTGAACTCATAGGATTCACTATTAGGAGGAAGATGGAGAGACTAATGAAAGCCCTCAACCCCCACCATTCTTCTCCCTTGCTTAGTATTTTGAAGTGTCTTACGCCTCGTTCTGAAATAGTGTCAAGGTACATTGCAGCATAATCACTAGAAAGATATACAGCTGACTTAAGTTCAAGAATAATTCTATCCACTATATTACTTAGGAAATAATCAAACCTAGAATTATATCTAACTATTTCTCTTCTCTCTATTTCATATCTATGAGGTCATGGAAGCTTACCATACTCTCCCTTAATTCATTTATTAAGCTGTTTAAAAATTTAATTCTTCTATCTATAAATGACTTGTACCCTCCAGATGTAGTGTGAATCTAGAGGAATTGGTCGAGGAATCTAAGTCTCTTTGCTGGGTGAGGATGTGTACTGAATATTTCCTCGAATATGCTTGGTTTCTGGTTCTTCACTTCTTCAATCAGTCTGTCAATGTTTTCTCCATATGCTTTGAATTCAACTTCAGGGTCTGATATGAAAAACGCTTTGAAATGCTGATATTTTTCTCTAACTCTTCTACTGATCCTCCCGGATGCTGCCATTATCTTTACTAGCGCTCTCTGAAGGTTTTTAGCTCCATTAAATGCTACTCTGCTCGAATGTGCATCAGCGTAGTATTCTCTCAGCCTACTCATGTAGAAGACAAAGAGATTGAAGATAAAGCTTAAGACCATTAACCCTAGGCCTAGGAGTAGTGCGAATGCTCCTCCGTTCCCTCTTTCCCGGCTTGACCCACTAAACCATCCCGATATATATAATGTGTACCCGATATAGTAGATTAATGCAGGTATAATGCTAATCATCATCATTACTATTACATCCCTATGCTTCAAGTGTCCGATCTCGTGACCTACTACAGCTTCGACTTCTTCTTGATCGAGATTTCTGAGAAGACCTCTAGTGACTGCGACCATGTTTCCAGTAAGAGGGCTACCATATGCGAATGCATTAGGTATATCTATCTCCGCGATCATTAGTTTAGGCGGTTTATCCATTCCACTTTCCCTAGATAGTCTACCAATTATTCGATGAAGCCATGGATACTCATCTTCCCTTACCTCCCTAACCTTGTAGACAGAATTTATAATATATGGTCCGATAAGCCACTGAAACACGTGAAAGACTACGACGAATCCAAGTATTCCATACAATCCGAAGAAAGACACACCTAAAATCGATAAGACAGCAACGAGGATAAGTGATGCCAAGGCCGTTACTAGAGCCCATACACCTATCATAGATAGTCTAAGCTTCAGCAAAGAAACTCTAGCTTCCGGTCTGGAAGTCGTACTGCTTTCTCTGTTAGACATAGTCCCTTCCCCTCTACGATGCATATCTTTGAAGACTTAAATTAAAACTTATCGCGAGATCTAATCTCATATATGAGTTGTGAAAATATTTCCATCACTAGTTCGATATAGATATTGAAGAAGCATGGTTAAGACAACTATATCCGTAATAAAAGCTGATGTGGGATCTATTGCTGGACATACATGCCCTAACGTAAAAATGATTGAGCTAGCAAGAGAGAAACTTTCAGAAGCAAGAGATTCTAGAATGATTAAGAGCTTTTACGTCTACTCAATCGGAGATGATATAGGTCTCGTAATTACACATGATAGAGGAGAGGACAATCCAGAAATTCATGGACTCGCATGGAACATCTTCAAAGAGATCACAGAAAAGATAAGTAAACCACTTAAACTCTACGCAGCTGGTCAAGACCTACTCAAAGATGCTTTCAGTGGAAATGTTAAAGGCATGGGTCCAGGTGTCGCAGAATTAGAATTTGAAGAAAGAGGCTCTGACCCTGTAATAGTGTTCGCAGCTGATAAGACCAGCCCTGCTGCATGGAATCTTATACTTTACAGAATTTTCGCAGATCCATCTAATACGGCTGGACTTGTCATAGACCCAGTCCTACATGATGGATTCATATTCGAGGTAATGGATCTAAAGGAAGGCAAGATAGTTAGATTGAAGACTCCTGAAGAAACATATGATCTATTAAGCTTGATAGGTACTATAAACAGATATGTTATCTCGAAAATCTATAGAGCGAGAGATAATGAGCCTGCTGCTTCAGCGTCTACGACAAGATTATCATACATTGCAGGGAAATATGTTGGTAAAGATGATCCCGTGCTAATTGTTAGAGCTCAATCAGGTTTCCCGGCGGTAGGAGAAATTCTCTCAGCATTCGCTATTCCACATCTTGTTCCTGGCTGGATGAGAGGAAGCCACTACGGTCCGCTAATGCCTGTAAGCTTCAAGAAGAAACACAATATTATTAGTTACTTTGATGGTCCCCCCAGAGTTATAGCTATGGGTTGGCAGGTATCGAATGGAGCATTAGTCGGAGTAGAAGATAATGAGCCTGTAGACTTGTTCGACGACCCTGTATGGGATTATAGTAGAGAATTGGCCACGAAGATAGCATTCTACATGAGGACTATGGGTGAGATAATGCCTGCTAGAATAGAGTCGGAAGAATTAGAGTATACATCACTACCTAAGGTGTTAGAAAAACTTAAAGAGAGATTTCTTGCACCAGAGAAGTAGGAAAAAGAAATAAGAAGAGTATTGATGAACGCTGGCTTAAAAGTCTTCTTTAATTATTGTTTTTCTACCATTTGCTTGGCATCTTTGAACAGCTTTCTTAACTATTTCTTTAACAACAGAGTCTAGACCGTCTAGAGCATCAGAGGCCAGCCTTATACCTTCAGGTAATAATTCCCTAACCTTCGATTCAACAACAATTCTCTCTCTCGCCATTCCTCAATCACTTACTAATATCTCGTAAATCCTACTAATTTAGTTTTTCAGATAAATATTGAACCTCTAATTTGGAGGTAATACATGTATATGTTTAGGAGCTATGTATATTTATGGCTTTTAATTAAATAGAGCATGGGGAGTCTACATGAGCAGCGTTGGAAAGTTTTCACCAAACGTCTTCAGAGCTTATGATGTTAGAGGTGTTTATGGGAAAGACTTAACAGATGATCTTGCTAAAGCTATTGGATTATCCTTTGCTACAATGCTGGGTAACTCTGGTGAAATTCTACTTGGCCGTGACGTCAGGTTAAGTGGAGAGACGTTAGCGAAGAATGTTTCAGAAGGATTGAGAGAAGGAGGATGTAATGTAATAAATGTAGGGATAGTTCCAACTCCTGTGAACTACTTTGGAGTAATCTGGTGGAAGACTAATGGTGGAGTACAAGTTACTGCAAGTCATAATCCTCCAGAATGGAATGGAATGAAATTAGTCACTTCAGAAGGTGACACAGTTTCTGAAGGAGCTGGAATGGAAGAATTAAAGAAAATGGTTCTGGAAAATAAGTGGAAGACGTCGGATAGACGTGGGGTTGAAGTAAATAGAGAATTAGTCTCTGACTACGTAGAATTTCTCCTTTCAAAGATAAAAATTGAGAAGAGAAAAATCAGGATAGCTGTGGATTATTCAAATGGGGCCACGACAATCGTTTTCCCGAAGATTGCAAAACTTCTTGGAATTGAGGTTATCGGATTAAATGATGAACCAAATGGCATGTTTCCAGGCCATCTCCCTGAACCAACAGAGGAAAACCTACAAGAACTAAGAGAAATTGTAAAAAGAAATCAAGTTGAATTCGGTGTTGGTTTCGATGGTGATGGTGACAGAGCAGTATTCATAGATGATAGAGGCAGAATTCTACCTGGAGACATAACCCTAGCAGTATATGTTAAACACTTGGATAGAAAAGGAAAAGTAGTCTACGACCTAAATAGTAGTTCAGCTCTACGGCATGTAATCCTAGAAAACGGGTGTGAGCCTGTAGAGTCTAGAGTGGGTAGAGCATACATATTAAGAGAGGTTAGGAGGCTTAGAGCAGTCATAGGCGGTGAAAAAAGCAATCACTTATATTTCTCAGAATTATGGGGATTCGATGACGCGGTCTATGCGGTCCTCAAGATGGTTGAGATACTATCTAAATCAGATAAGAAACTTTCAGAAATAGTTGATACTATACCATCGTATCCCTCTACACCTATAATGGTATTCGATTGTCCAGATGAAGTAAAGGAGAAAGTAGTGGATAAGATTGCTGAAAAACTTTCAACTCAAGCATTGAAGATAAGTAGACTAGATGGTGTTAAAGCATACTTCGAAGATGGGTGGCTCCTCATCAGACCCTCAAACACGATGCCTCAGATAAAGATGTCTGCGGAAGCAGTATCTGAGGAAAGACTCAAGGAGATAGTTGAATATGGGAAAAGACTAATCCTAGATACAGTAAAATCTTCAATATAACTACATAATTACCTGAGAACGTGTAACTTGAAAATCTTAAAAAGTTTAATTTCCTAAATCTACTGTATGCAACAACAAGTCCCATTTTACGGTAGCTTCGTAAATGGCGAAGTCATACTTACAGAAGAAGAGCATATCTTTAAAAATATTAACCCAGCCACTTCAGAAGTTATAGGTTACGTAAAAAGAGCCTCCGTAGATACTGTCAAATATGCTTTAGAGTCTGCGGAGAAGGCATTTGAAATATGGAGTAAGAAATCCTATCATGAACGATCTTCAATACTATTTAAAGCATCACAGATTATGAAGAATAAACGTGAGGAATTAGCTAGACTTCTTACAATTGAGCAGGGTAAGACATTGAGTGAGTCTAGGAAAGAAGTAGATGTATCTATCAGGATGATGGAATTCTTCGCGGGTGAAGCTGGAAGATTAATTGGAGAATTTGATGAAGCAGATAGAAGTGATTTATCCACATTCTATATTAGGGAGCCCTTGGGAGTAGTGCTAGTTCTTACACCTTGGAATTATCCATTAGCGATACCTGCATGGAAGATTGCTCCAGCTATTATGGCTGGAAACACTGTTATCTTTAAACCTGCAAGTTATACACCGATAATAGGGTTAAAGCTTGTAGAGATACTGCACGAAGCGGGGCTACCCAGGGGGGTAGTAAACTGTGTGACTGGAAGCGGGGTGGAAGCAGGAGAAATGCTAATTAGAGATAATAGGATAAAGGCTATTACATTCACTGGTTCAACTGAGGTGGGGTTAAGGATAGCTTCCATCGCGTCGGAGCATCTTGCTAGAGTACAGTTAGAGATGGGTGGAAAGAATGCATGCGTAGTATTGGATGATGCTAACCTCGACGTATTTATGCAAGGGTTTCTCTCAGCAACCTTCGGAGTTGCAGGACAGAAATGCACGGCTACGAGTAGACTAATCATTACAAGGAATATCAAAGAGAAGGTTCTTGATAGGATTCTAGAACTCACAAAGAAGATTAGAGTTGGCAATGGTCTTAGAGAAGATGTTGACGTCGGACCAGTCGTAAGTGAATCCCAAATGGAGTCAATTCTGAGATTCATCGAGTCAGGTAAGAGGCAAGGAGCTAAACTGTTGATAGGAGGTGCGAGGCTGAGAGGTGGAGAATATGACAATGGATTCTTCATACAGCCTACCATATTTGATGAAGTAACTCCAGATATGGAGATTGCTCAAGAAGAAATATTTGGACCAGTACTCTCGATTATGACTGTAGACAGCTTCGATCAAGCATTAGAGATAGTCAATAATAGCAAGTATGGATTATCAGCTTCGATCTTTACAAATGACCTATCCAAGGCATTTAGATTCATCAAGGAAGCAAAAGTAGGAGTAACTCTAGTGAATATGCATACAAATTATAATGAACCACATATGCCATTTGGGGGAATAAAGATGTCAGGATTCGGGTTGAAGGAACAGGGGAGGAAAGCACTAGAATTCTTTACAGAAATTAAGTCTGTTTACATAAAGCCTTGAATTTCCATCTTCATATCTTTTTGTTATACATGCATCTTAAATAAGACGCCAGTTTACTATTAATTTGGAATGTTAGCGTTAAGATTATATGGTAAAGAGGATTTAAGGCTTGAAGATGCTCCTGAGCCTACTTTGAAGAATTATAATGCGATTCTAAAAGTTAAAGCTACGAGCATCTGTGCGACAGATGTTAAAGCGTACATGACAGGAGTTAGGACAAAGGTTCCCATTACTCTTGGTCATGAGTTTGCTGGAGAGATTGTTGAGGCAAGTAAATCTCTCAAGGATTATGTGGGTAAAAGAGTTGTTGTCAACCCAAACATTTTCGATGGCACATGTGAATATTGCCTTTTAGGAGAGCATGTCCTATGTCCTAATAGGTACGCGATAGGAATAGATGTTGACGGCTCTTTCGCTGAGTATGTTGAGATACCTGGACAAGCTTTCCAAGTAGGTGGAGTATTGGAAATACCAGAACATCTAAGTTATGAAGAAGCTTCACTAGTCGAACCTCTAGCAGCATGCTTTAGAGGACAATTAAAACTCAACATTCGACCTGGAGATACTGTAACCGTTATAGGCGCTGGACCAATAGGCTTAATGCATTTCCTCCTAGCAAAAGCATTCGGAGCCTCCAAGATAATTATCAGTGAAGTTGATGACAGAAGGATAGAAACAGCTAGAAACCTAGGCGTACAATATATTGTCAACCCGATCAAGGAAGATATTGAGAAATCAATCAGGGAACTAACTGACGGCCGTGGAAGCGACGTGGTCATTGTTGCGGTAGGCTCACCTCATGCACAAAAAGATGCTTTAAAGATTGTGCGGAAAGGAGGTAGAATAAACTTCTTCGCTGGTCTACCAGCAGGAACCGAAGAAGTACCCATAAACACTAACATCATACATTACAAGCAGATAACCGTTTTAGGAACTTCTATGCAGACCCCCATAGAATTCAAGAAGACGCTCGAACTTGTATCTTCAGGGCTTGTTAACGTCAAGCCATTAATAACTCACACATATAGTTTAAGAGAAGGCCTGGAAGCTTTCTCAAAAACTCTTAGAGCAGAAGGATTAAAGATAATATTAATTCCTTAAAGAGTAGGCTGTACGTATTCAGGTTTTCTGATATCTAGGATTATCAACTATTCTTACTTGCTTGTTTTCTTCTATAACTATTTTGGCGAATCCTTTTTCTTTAACTATTAGGTAATCATGACCAGCGTCTGAAGGATAAGCAAAGAAGAAGATGAATTTTCCTCTTCCAGTGTTTATTGTGCGGTGACCCCATCCGGGAGGAACGTATCCTAAGGAACCGGGTTCAAGCTCTATCACCGATACTTCACCATTTTCATTCTGCATTAGAAGCAAACCTTTCCCCTTTAAGCAGAGATAGAATTCAGCTGCATCTTTCTCATGGAAGTGCCCTTTCGTCATATAGTATTCTTTTCCAATCTTTCCAGGATATATTATTGTTACTCCAAGGTTCAAATTGCCAGATGTTTCGGAAGCTATATATTCGCTGTACTCATATATGATTGGGTCTCTTCCTCTTGATAGTATCTTTTCCGCATCCTCAATACTTGAAAAGTATTCTTTTATTTCGCTTAATCGAACTTCCTTCTTTCTCTTGTATGGTTGTACGGTTCCTTTCTTAAAGTCTATAATTACTTTCTCAGGTTTTAATAGTTCAGACATACTCTATCTACTCAAGGTAGATCTAAGGCAATTTTTATATCTTTAGATACGATTCCATCCATAGTCCATCTCCTAGCGGTATAGTATTCATCCAACATAGTGTTAAATATTTCAGGTGATAGAACGTGGCCTTTTGCTGGACCGTCAGGTATCGGTTCTCTCATGATTCGTTCTGGAAGTATGTCGTCTTTACGATTAACTCCTTCTCTGTTTAAGATCATTCTTTCAAGATTGTAGACTCGTTCACCTATAGAGTTTAAGTTTATGTCAAGCTCTATTCCTGTAACGAATTTGAAGACTTCTGGGCTAGGAGTATCAGTAAAGTTTAGGGATCTTCTCGGTATCGTACATATTCCTAGGGAGTCAACGTATCCTCTTACATCCTGTATTGTTTTAACGAGTTGACCTTTGCCCTTCACCGCGTATCTATCAATTTTTGGTTTAAGTAATTCATCTCTAATAGTCCATCCTCCCACATTATGGCATGCTCCTCTAGATGATGTTGCATATGCAAGACCCATCCCGTAGAAGGCTCTAGGTTCATATGCTGTAAACTCCATTCTCTTGACATGCATTGCATAGTACTCAGCGTTATGTCCAATATACTGAGCTGCTCTTACCGCTCCATCCGCTAATTTTTCTCCGAAACCTCTTCTCTCACCAATCAATCTCGTTAATTCCACTACTGCTTCACTATTTCCAAATCTCAACTCCATCCCATTAGTCTTCTCTTTATCAAGGATTCCTTTTTCATACAATTCCATTGCGAACCCGATCACATACCCTGCTGAGATCCCGTCCAAACCATAATCGTCTGAGAGATTGTTAGCAGCTACTATGTAGTTGTAGTCGAAAACCCCACATTGAGGTCCAAATGACCAAATTGTCTCATATTCAGGTTTACTAGTGAAGTCTTTGTATTCTTCCATGTTGGGTTTAGCATATTTCCCACATGCGATTGGACATCGATAACATGCTACGTCTTTTGCTACAAATTCTTCTCTGAAAATCTTAGAAGACAGTCGAGCTATAAGATCTTCCTCAACTCTAGTTCTAGTAAAATTCATCAATGGATAAGCTCCAAGCTCATATAGCGAGTCTATATACTGGGCCGTTCCATACTTTGTATGGTAACCCGTTGTTTCTTTTAACAAACTTAGATTATTCCTCAAATATTCTGAAAGCTTGTCAGGTTGAGCGATTTCAACTTCTTTTGAGCCTGAGACGATTACTCCTTTAAGATTCTTTGAACCCATAACTGCTCCAACACCTCCTCTTCCAAAGCTTCCACCCCTACGTGCGCCTGGGAAATCAACTTGGACGCTGGCAATTTTAGAAAGTTTCTCTCCTGCAGGACCTATACATGCGACCGTTCCCTTATCGCTTCCCACTTTGTCAAGTAGAACCTTCTGAGCCTCGCTACTCTTCAACCCCCAAGCATCTTCAGCATTTGCTATTTTTACTTCGTTATCGTTTAAAATAATGCATGATGGTTTATTCGCCCTTCCTTCTATTATTAGACCGTCATATCCAGCTTTTTTAATGAATGCTCCAAAGTGGCCTCCCGCATTGGATACTGTGTAGATGTTTGTTAACGGAGACTTAGTTACGATGTGTGCTTTCGAAGAACCCCATACAGTAGTACCCGTTAGTGGCCCTGTCATTATTATTAATTTATTTTCTGGAGATAGTGGAGGAGTATCTGGACTTATTTCTTCATAATAGTATCTTGCAGCTAATCCACGACCTCCCAGATACTTTCTTAACCATTCTATTGGGATCTTTTCAGTAGATATTTTTTCCTTAGATAAGTTTATACGAACTATTCTTCCATTATATCCATAGAGTTTTTCTTGACTCATCACTATCCACTTCCTAATTCTGGTCTAGATTTCTATTTTAGGATTATGAAAAAGCATCTTAAGACTGTATAGAGTATTTCTTGATAAAAAATCTATAGTCTGTACTCAAATAGCTTCTTGTCTTCTTTACAATTAAAGCTTTGGATTTCACCCGATTAATGATTCGTGTCCTTCAAGTATGTAATCAAGTTTATCTATCAGCTTCTCATAGAAATTAGAGTATTTCTTGTATGTTTCATGTACTTCAGGGTTTGGCTGGATTCTCTTGATCGGTTTAACCCATTCATTGATTGTTTTGTTGTAGTCTTTTATAAGTTTTACACCATATCCGCCTATAACTGCTAATGCTGTAACGGCGTATTCTTCTCTGTTAAGTAATACGTAGGGTACTCCGAGGATGTCTGCTTTAATCTGATTCCATACATCACTTTTATTTCCACCTCCGATACCTCTAACTTCTTCTATCCTAATCTCTTTCAATAGTTCTTTCAGTATCTTTAGGTAATGGTTGTATTCGTATGCTATTGCCTCGAGTATGGATCTAAACAGATGACCTGTTGTATGTTTCCATGTGAAACCTATCCAAACCCCTCTTATTCTAGGATTGTATGGGTATGCTCTACCTCCTAGGTGAGGTATGAAGATTACGCCTTCACTTCCAGGAGGAATTCTTGAGGCTTGTTCATCTAGGGTCCTGTAGGGATCTTGACCTTTTTCCTGAGCTATTCTTTTCTCTTCTTTAGCTATCTCATCCCTAAACCATCTTAAGCATAAGCCGCCTCCATTTATGTATGCTCCAACACACCATAGCTCTGGTACTACTGATTTTAGATATAGAAGAGTCTTGTATCTTGTATCAGGTACAAGTTTATCTGTTGATACATAAAATGCTGATGCAGTGCCAGCTATATCTAGACATAATCCAGGTTGAGTTAAGCCTGCTCCAAATGTACATGCCATCCCATCTCCTGCTCCAGCGGCTATCGGTATACCCTTCGGCAGCCCTAGCTTACTAGCTTCTTCTGAGACTAGTTCTCCAATTATCTCCCAAGGCTTAACTATTTTAGGCATTTTATCTAAGGGTAGCTTGAATATTTCGGCTAATTCTTCAGAATACTTCATTTTATGTACGTCGAATAAACCTGTAAATGTTACATATGTGTAATCATAGAAAGCTTCGTCGCCTTTTAATCCAGCAAGTTTTCCTGCTACATAGACTGCAGGCACTGTAAATTTACATATATTTTCAAATACTTCTGGTCTTTCATTCTTCCACCACATCATTTTTGGTAAGTGATCTATTGTGGGTGGTGCACCTGTTAACTGTATAAGCAGGTCTTCATAATTTTGTTTGATGTAATCTAGGTATTCTTTACATCTTATATCCAACCATGAATCATAAGGCATTACCGGTTTCCAATCTTTATCTACTGCTAGTATTCCAGCCATCTGTCCACTGAAAGCAATAGACGCTACGTCTTTAGGGCTTACTCCAGACTTTTTTATTACTTGTTTAATTGTATTAATGGATGAAGTATAGAAATCTTCTGGTTCTTGTTCAACCCATCCAACTCGCGGATAGTATAGTTTTGATTCTTCGTAAGCTACTGCTAACTGGTTTCCCTCAACATCAAATATGGAGGCTTTCGTTCCAGCAGTTCCTATATCTACACCTATCAAATATTGTGAGCACATAATATCTACCTCTTCAAAGATCTCTAACGATTAGTTAATAATATATCTTGCTTGAATCTTCGATTCCACTACTCTTCATAATGAATCTATAAGTAATCTTTCAATTTATTGTCCTCCAAGTTCTCCTTCATGTCTTTTCGCATATCTTCTATCTACAACTTCATCTATCCTCAACAACATTACAGCTGTCTCAACAGATGTCTTTAGGATTTGTTCTTTAGCTTTGTAAGATTCAATAACATTCTTTTCAAGCATATTGGCTACAGCCCCAGTATATGGGTCAAATCCGTAATAATATTCCCCACCTACATGTTTAGACATCAATTCCGGTATAATGTCTACTGGATTGTATCCAGAATTACTGATTAATATTCTCGGTATGTTCTCTAAGGCATTCGCAAAGGCATGCATTGCAACTTGTTCTTTACCGCTATATTTGGTAGATTCATTCCTAATAGTTATTGCTAAGGCTTCTTCTACAGCTCCTCCTCCAGGAACGTATAATGGTTCTTGAAGTAGTGAAGCCACATATTTTACCGCATCCTTTATAGCGTGTTCAACTTCATCAAGTAATCTTTCTAATCCAGCTCTTAACAATATAGTCACTCCTTCAGAATGATCGCATCCCTCAATTATTACTACTCTATCTTCTCCTATCTTCTCTTCTCTAATTAGTGCAGCTTTTCCAAGGTCTTCTTCTCTGAGGTCATCTAAGTCTGAAACTATGTTCGCGCCTGTAAATCTTGCTACATTATAGAAGTCTTCTTCTTTTAGAAGTCTCCCTATGGCCATTACCCCCGCATCTGCAAGCAACTGACTCGCTATCTTGCCTATCCTCTTCCTACAGATTACAGCATTTACTCCAAGAGATAATATCTTGTTAACCACGTCTTTGATTAGGTTTCTTTCTTCTTCGAGGAATTGAGTAACATGGAGTGGGTTGCTTATGGTGATTTGATACTTGTAAGGTTGAAAGTGTCTAAATTCATCTATCTTTAATGCCATGTTTAGGACGGCTATCTTTGCATCTTTCACTATTCTAGGCATTGATGGATGAACAATCTTCTTATCTATCACTATGCCTTTAATAACAATACTTTCTTCAAGGCTTTTCCCTATCTTCTTAACTATCCTTATATTGTTTGTATCAAGTAACTCTTTGCTCTTAGAATTTTCAATAACGTGGCGTAAAGCTTTAGTAGTTATGTCTGCCAGTAATCTTGCATCGTGTATGTTTTTGCTATTAAAAAGTGTAAAAATAAAACTTCTTAGAGTATTATCAGCTACCTTCTCGATAGGCTTGCTCATCTCTCTTAAACGTTTTAGGGCTATATTATAGGCAATTAAATATCCATCAATGATTTTACTAACCTTAACCTTGTGACTAACTAGTCTCTCAGCTCTCTTCAGTAATTCTCCAATCAATATAATGGTTGTCTTCGAACCGTCTCCAACCATTGTTTCAACTGTTTTTGCAGCTTCCCGTAATACTTTAGCTACAGGATGGTGTAAATCCAGTTTATCTAAAATTACTGCACCATCATTTGTAATTCCAGTCTCATCAAACTTGTCTATAACCATTTTGTGCATTCCTCGTGGTCCTAAGCAAGGTTTTAGGAATTCTGCGATATACTCAGCAACAGAAATATTGTCTTTCCATGCTACTAATTTCCTACTCTTCAGTACTCCTTCTCGATGAAGTGAGAGAGGATCACGTATGATGTATCTCTTAGACATCTTATCACCTCACTCTAATCTGTCTATATCCAGTTCCATGGCTAATTCATTATCCAAGGTTATTAACATTTGCTTCCTATAGCAGATCTAGACGGATTCAGAACTTCTTGTAATAGTTTATTAGTTGATGTATGTATCTCTGCTTAGGCGATGATGAATCCTGGCTGCCGGATTTGATGATGAAGGCCAAAAGCTCTGAGTCAATCAAACAATATGATCTCCATACTAAGCCTCTGATTTCTACCACCATTTCATACTGTATCTGTAATCTTCTATTTCTTCACCCTTGTTAGGTTTTCTGAAAACAAATAAGTGTTCATGTTCGATCAAGTAAAAGTCTGTCCAGTAGCGTTTATCGTGAGGTTTTTCTACCCAGCATTCTTCAGCGGTCTTCACTAAGCCTACCCATTTTCTACCAGTTGTCTTGGTATGCCATTGGATTTTGATTATGTCTTCTTTCAAGATGAATCCTACATCTAGAAATTGCTGCATGACTCGGAAAGCTATTGGAACATAGTGTCTATGCTTCCTAGTGTCGCCTATTAGTATTGCGCAGAATCTACCAGGCTTTAATACTCTGAAGCTTTCTTTAGCTACTTGGCGTATACCTTCTAAATACTCTTCAAGACTGTAGACTTGTGATAAGTCACCTTCCACTCTTCTATCTTTAGAGTATGAAACTATGTTTGCATAGGGTGGATGTGTAGCTATCAAGTCTATAGACTCATCCTTGATCAAGTCTAAGTTTCTAGCATCACCATGATATACCCTTATCTCAGGTTCTAAGTAGTCTTGGTCTAGAGGCTTGTATGTAAAGTTCAGTCTATCTAAGGTCAGTATCACTGCATCATAATTTATATCGACGCCTATGGCGTTTCTACCTAAAAGCTTACATTCTACTAAAGTAGTTCCTCCACCACACATCTGGTCTAAGACCAGTTCTCCAGGTTTACTATATCGTAGTATAATGTTTCTAGGGATTTGAGGAGCCCAATTACCTCTATAATCGCCTCTATGAGTAGACCATTCACCTCTATCTGGGAAAGACCAGACAGTCGATGTTTCCAAAGTGAAGTTATGGGGTTGATATTTCTCAACCTTGTGAGGTTTCCCAACAGGTATCTCCTCATCTTCTATACGGACAGAATCATTCGTCTTAACATACTCTAAATACTCTTCAAGCTTTACAAGTCTCATATTGATATAACCAGATTCTCTAACCATGTTATCTTTAATCTTATAATCCATAAATATGAATCTATCAAGATTTATTTGCATCCCGTCAAACCCATCGATATATATTTAGAACACCTCTAATAAAGAACCACACTTTAGGCATCTAACAATTATTGAGAGTACACCATAATAACCATCATCAATATCTATAAACTCATAGTTATAATCATCAGGATATATGATGGTGTTACATTATGGACATACAATCTTACCATCATCATCTACAATAAACTCTATAAACATACTCTTAGACATCTATCCTATCTCTAAGATAAAGATTCTATAACCTTAGTTCCCATCAAATTTAAGTTTACGTTTTTCTATTTTTAGTGTATGAGTTATGCTGATATGTTGGCTATTGTTAGGAGGGTCATCTCTCCTATTGTGGCTGAGCATTACCCTAGTAAGGCTAATCATGAGAAGATGAGCCTACATGACCTTATTGTGTTCGGTGTTATGGCTCATATAGTCTTCGATGGCATCTATAAGAAGGCTTATAAGCTCTTCATAGAAGAGCTTGGTTTCTTCCCAAGTGTTAGGTATAATAAGGTTGTGGAGAGGCTGAATAGGTATGAGGGGTTGCTGATAGAGTGCTTAAAGCTATTCAAGCTTGAGGGGCAGGTGGTCGTAGACTCTAAGCCCTTAGAGACGAAGAAACTAGCTAGGTTTAAAAGGCATAGTAGGAGAGGTGAATCTAAGCTCATAAAGAATGAGGAAGGTATAGGGTTCAACCCTTTAAAAGAGGGTTCTACGTAGGATACAAGCTAACCTGCGCTACAGATGGAATATACTTGAACCTCTTATACGTAGACTCTGCGAACGAGCATGACCTCACTATAATCAAAAATAGGAGAGAAGATTTCGTAGAAAGATTCAAGGGAAAACGGTCATTCTTGATAAAGCCTACATAGATAGAGGGTTCGAGGAGGAGATGAGGAGGAAAAACGTACAATACATAGCTATAAAATAGCTATAAAGAGGAAGAATATGATCAGCTCAGATAATGAGAGAGAATATTATAGAGCCTTATCCAAGCTTAGGAAGATGATAGAAACCATATTCTCACAACTCGAGAACCTAGGGCTAAGATTCGTAAGAGCAATATCAAGAAGAGGCCTAGCAATAAAGATCATCTTATCCACAATAGCATACAACATACTACAAGTGATGAGAGGAATTTGATGGGAACTAAGGTATAACGGAGTATTCTTGCTATCAACTTCACCGCCGGACGATTGACTTTATGTGTTGAAAAACTAGGTTTTTCTAGAAATACCGATTCTGAAACAGCATATTCCTTAGATTTAGCAGTAACTAATGAAAAACGGAGTTTTTCGCTCCAGTAAATAAGGCAATAGCTCTGTTCATATGATTCTTAAGCAATTAAGATTCAAACTTATTAAAACATGATTTAGAAAAATGCTTCTAAGAAGAAGTAAAAGGGAAGGGGGAAAGAAGAGAAGGTTTCTAGCACATTTATTGCTTTCTCCGTCAGTCTAAATGGCCGCCTGACCGGGTTCTGGGCTACATAGTCTTTCATAGACATATACTTGTCCTTTCTATTATTAGAAATGATAACATCCATAACAGTTTCACTTCAGTTTAATCTATCCCTCAGACGTCTTCCAAGAAAACGATCTGTCACGGTGGCTTAAAAACAGTTCAGTATATCTCAACTGTACATTAATAAATCTGCATCTCACGCAGACATGATCAAACCAGAGAGTCAGCCCATTATAGTTAAGAGGTAGAATGATGCTATTCCGTGTTTGCTAAAGTCTTAATACCTGGTTAACCATGGATATTGCAGGATGATGTGGAATCAGTCCTCTGATCGATGAAGAATATGGGACAGCCTGACTTTTAGACTATTCGTGATAATTCTTCATAATCTTCTCTATTCATCTTCCAACCGATTGAGCCTAGTATCTCTTCTAGATGTTGAGGGTTTAATGTTCTAGGTATAGCTACAACATTCTCATGTCTGAGTACCCAGTTGAGAGCTACTTGTACTGCTGTCTTACCATATTTCTTACCAATGCTTTCTAGCTTACTCTTGTATGGTTCATGAGCTATTAACCCCTTCGCTAAAGGTCTATAAGCAATAACTGTGATATCGTTCTCTTTACAGAATGGTAAAATCTCATCTTCAATTCCTCTATCAATAATATTGTATAGTACTTGGTTTGACACTATATCTGTATGGGAGAGATACGACATTGCTTCCTCCATATCTCTTACACAGAAGTTACTTACCCCGATGAATCTAGTCTTTCCCTCCATGACTAGTTTCTCCATAGCTTTCATTGTTTCCCTCAATGGTATTCCAGGATTAGGCCAATGAATCTGATATAAGTCAACATACTCTATCTTTAGTCTTTTCAAGCTTCCATCTAAGGCTCTCAAGACATCATTGTATCTAAGATTGGAACTCCATACTTTCGTCGCAATGAATGTCTTTTCTCTATCGAATTCTTTGATAGCTTCTCCAACTATTTCTTCTGAGTGACCTGCTCCATACATCTCTGCAGTATCTATGAATGTTATACCTTTCTCTACTGCAAGCTTGATGATTTTTATTGCTTGTTCATCTGCTGAATAATCGGGGGTGAATCTTCCACCAATCTCCCATGTTCCAAACCCTATTACAGGTAAGTAAACATCAGTTTTTCCAAGTCGTCTATACTCCATAGCTGTTGATAAAAAAGGAGAAACTAACTAATAAAGAATTTACTTCCTCCTCATAGAATCATATTCCAGCAATAATCTTCTAACCTCATCATTCGATATATCTCTCCATTCCACGTAGGCATCTGCCACAGCAAATATTGTACTGGATCTTATGT
>ERZ1669249.107-NODE-107-length-48687-cov-59.386741_pt1 | contig 48687 bp, 58 predicted proteins | sample MGYA00579293_ERZ1669249 | MGnify/ENA primary metagenome ERZ1669249 (study PRJEB41166, sample SAMN08046057) | hot springs metagenome | biome: hot spring; feature: neutral hot spring; material: thermophilic sediment; isolation source: thermophilic sediment from... | reverse complement strand
CGCCGTAGCTCAGCCTGGTGGAGCGCTGCCCTGGTAAGGCAGAGGTCCCGGGTTCAAATCCCGGCGGCGGCTTTCTTACTAATGAGTGAGTCTTAAGTTAAGCTATCTAAAAAATTATTTTAATATCTCATTAGAGTATCTAGGGAGTATATTGGAGGAGGTTCGTGTAGAGAAGAGAGGTAGTGTTTACGTGATCAGGTTTGATGATGGTTCTAAGGCTTGGCTTTCTTTCAAGGAAGAAAACAGCAAGCTATACCTTCTCGAAACTTACACTCCAGAGCAACACAGAGGGAAAGGCTATGGCGCTAAATTAGTTGAAGCAGCAATCAAGGATGCTAAGTCTAGAGGTCTAAAAATAGTTCCAGTGTGTAGCTACTCTATCTACTACTTCCTAAAAAACAGAGATGCCAGAGAAGTACTTACTGAAGAGTACGCTAGGATGAGCGACTCAGAATTAGAGGAGTACTTCAGGAAAAGAGTAGATGAAGAGAAAAGAAGACATTGACAAACTTAACCAAAGCTTGCTTGACAACAGTAAAGGCTGAAACCTACTTTGTTTTGGTAGTATATTCTTAATGCCCTGGGTCGTGGGAGCTGTCCCAAGTAGGTACGTGAGACTACTGAATTGAAATATTAAGCTTAAGTGTAGTATAGTTTAAAGTAGGTGAGTACTTGAGAACATTACTGATACATGCTGAGTCATTTAAAGTCAAGACTACAGAGAAAGCACTTGAAGAAGCCGAGGAAATACTTGGTGAGTATTCTTCTGAGTTCAAGAACGCTTTAGTAATCTTCGCTACAGTTGAGGACGGAGACTCAAAAAACTTAACTAAGCTAGCCTCAGATTTTACTAGAGACATTAAAGACTTAGTAACTAAGCTTAAGCCAGCTAACATCATCTTGTATCCCTACGCACACTTATCAAGGAATCTTGCGAGACCTCGTGAAGCCCTAGAAGTGCTTAAGTTTCTTGAGAAAGCTTTACGTGAGGAGATGAGGGAGATACCAGTATATCGAGCACCTTTCGGCTGGTATAAGCAGTTTTCTATTAGTTGTTATGGGCACCCGCTCTCAGAACTCTCAAGAGAGTATAGAGTGGAAAGCAAGGTCAAGACTATAGAATACGGCGAGTGTTTTATAGCTGGTAAGACTTCCGGCATGCATAAGTTAACGCCAGACTCAAGATACGCGAGAATAATGAAGTGGGTTTTAAGCAAACACGGATGTCTAGACGTGGCAACGACTCGATGGAGACCTAACGAGAGAATTAGAGAATTACTAAGTAAGTTTGAGTTCAGGTTAGTAGAGGACGCTGGATTAAGACTTTATAGCATAGGTCCGGCGATCACCATTGAAGACAAGCTACTTGAGCTGAGCGAGTCAATAATCAACGACCTTAGACAAGTGCTCGACCTACGTGGAGAGAAAATAATAACTCACGGCTACTCAAGAGACTCAGAAGTAGGTGAGGAGTTCTTGTGTCTTACAACAACTGAGGATCTTAAGTACTGCGTTAGTAGTGAGGCTACTTTAAACCATGTGAGGGTCTTGATAGATTCAGACGTGCTTAGAGAAAGGAAAAGCTACTATCTCTACGAGGTAGTTAGTGTCTTGAAAGAACCTAAGCCGAGTGACTTCAGAAACTATTTGATGTGTCTGAGGAAGCCACAACTAACTATTTTATTAGGTAATGAGAGGGAAGCTCTCGAGGTATTAAGAAATCTCTTAAGCTACGTTCTCAAGAAGCTAGAGAAGATTGAGTTACTAGACCACTTAGTGCCTATCTTAATAATCGATCAGAGAATGTTTGAGGAGGGTCTCCCCAACTCTCTAAGCATGGTCATCAACGAGTTTTATGATGAATTACTACTAGTAGTTAAGGAAAGCAAGACTTCCTTAAAACTAGCAGTAGAGTTCTACTACGTAGACTCTTCTGAGACACCAACCTTACTTACCAAGACTTCTGTGCGGGCCCTAACTCACGACACTCTAAGATCAGGCCACGCGGCTATCTTAACATCAGAATTGCTAGGACCTCCCGAAGTTCTTGCTTACGCACTATTAGATAGAGCTCACAAAATAGAGTTGGCTGGTAAAACACCCTATATACCTGCATCTCTGATGCCCACGCAAATCAGGATAATACCTGTTAGTAAGAGTCTTGAAGAATATGCTGAGTCTATCGCAAGCAGGTTGCGCGATATAGGAGTCAATGTAGACGTAGATCACAGGGACGTAGGATTAGGCAGGAAGATACGTGACGCAGGAATTGAGTGGATACCATACATAGTAGTAGTTGGTGATAGGGAAAAAGAGAGTAATACGATTAATGTGAGGATACGCAATACCGGCCTACAGAAAACAATGAGAATCGAAGAGTTTATAGAGTTCCTGAAATCTAGTCTTTCGTGAAATACTTGCTAACACGCTTGAACCTATTACTGCAAGATTTAAGATTGATTTATATTTTGTTGAATACGTAAGTATGTTAGTGATGAGTGTCGCCCGACTGATTGAGTGATGCGATGAACCTCCACTGAGTTTCTAAGTACCACAACGCTACTCAGAAGGTTCCATGATTTCGTGGTATGTGTTCCTGCCGCACACTCTACAGTAATGATATAGCTGAGTAAACTCACTTAAATCGTAACTCACGTTAAGAACCCACACAGTACCGCACTCCTTACACTTAATTCTCCAAGGACTCACCGCGTCACACCAATAAGAGTTCGCGCGGAAGTATTTAAAAACTCTAGTAGTAATTCAGTAAGTGATGAGCAGAGGTGGGCCCGTAGCTCAGCTAGGCAGAGCGGCGGGCTCCAGTCCTCTACGGGTCTGCAGACCGAAAGGGATGATAGGAAAGACTTGGGTGAGACCCGTAGGTCGGGGGTTCAAGTCCCCCCGGGCCCACCACATAACGAGAGACAGGGCTCCTAACAGCTCGGGTTAGTTAGCTTCGAAGTTTTTTCTCCAGTATTCTGTGAGTCTCCTACGCTTTAATTCCCGCGCTTTTTTATTGAGGAACCTGTAAACAGTTGAGTGTTCTCTTCCCTGAACAAGCATCTCTAGAGCTTCTCTAGCTAGATATGCTCCCTCGTAATCACCAATGATAGCTACTAAGTCTTCGTAAATACTTATGTAAGTTCCTGTTAGTTGCTCGATGTTTGTTTTTACCCTGCCTTCCTCACCTATAATCCTCGCTTTAACTCTGTAGAGATGACTCTGTGAGTCTCCTACAACCTCTTTTAGGTCTATGATTATGAGTACCGCATCCTCGTCTAGTAACCTAAACGCCCTCTCAGGACTAAAACCAGCGTCGACAGCCTTAATAAAGTCTGAAGCTTTAAGCAACATATCAACAGGTGTTTCAGGAGTTGCTGCCTCGATAACTACGTTACCGTTCACGCTGTCAACACTTATTATTGTCCGAGTCCTGTTTTCAAGTTCCTTTAAGGTTTTCCCGCCCTCACCTATCAGCACCCCAAGCCTCTCAGGTCTTATCTTCAAGTACATCCTAGTCATGTTTTGAGGAGTTTTACTAGTGTTACTCATTTTCTTAGACCACCAACTACTTAAGTTATTCAAGAATATTATTGTTAAGCCATGATTATCAGTAGACTAACTCGTTTGATTTCCCTAAAACATACTGAAGAACCTCATCTAGTAAGGGGACGCTTACCCCTACTTCTTCAAAAAACCTAAGTATATTCCTTAGATCTCTCTGGAGTAGTTCTATGGCGTTTGGGTGCGTTACTGGTACTGCCTGACTAACGTCTATTATGTAGTGTTTCTTATTCCATATCATCACGTTATACTCGCTTAAATCTCCGTGGATTAGTCTAGCCCTCAAGTAAGCCTTTCTCACATCCTCTACGAGTCTCTGAAAGAGTGCTGAGTACTCTTCTACTGTTAAATCAGCTTCTTTTAGTAGTGGCGCCCTAACACCGTCATTCCCTATGAACTCCATAACCAACACATTCTCGTACTGGCTTATTGGCTCAGGAACTGAGACGCCTGCTTTAAAAAACTCGGTAAAGTTATTGAATTCTTTCTTAGCCCAGAGTATTACTAGCTTCCTAGTAGACCTAGGTATGCTTTTATCGAATCTGTGGTCGCCTACTATGTACTTCATCATGCCTTTCCTAAACTCTGCTGAAGACGTTAAGTATATCTTGATTGCTAAGTCGCGTCCGCCAGGCCCCTTACCCCAATAAACTCTTGACTCCTTACCAGCACTAACAACGCCTTTAAGACTATGTATTACTCCCTTCCTCATTAACTTAAGAATTGCTTGAACAGTTGCTTTATCGAAGACTTCTTCTACAGTCTCGAATAAGTCCTTGTCTACTATCCTGCGTTCCCTATCTTTAACTCTGAAAAACGAATCAATTACTGAGTCTCCGGGTTCTTCACGCGATATTAAGACTCACCCGCACCTTCAGTCAGTGAAGGATCTAAGAACCTCATCTCAATAAGTTTCCTCTTCTCGTCTCTTCCGTACTTATATAGGATGTCTCCCCTACTATCGTCGAACTCCCATTTACCAACTAGGACTACGTCTTTAACATTTATCCATACTTTATGCCTGAGCTTCCCAGGTATTCTCAGCTTCCGTTCTTTCCCGTCCATACATATAGCTTTCACGTAATTACCCCCCATAGGCTCGGTAACAACACAGACTATAGTACCCTCACTAGGGTTAGGGTACGGCGTCTCCGAAACTACGTCAGTTTTCTTCTTACTCAACACACCACCTCTATACTAATAAAGAATGAAAACTATTTAAGGAAGGGAAACACACTATTCAGTCCTCACACATCTCCTAACATACCTCGAATCCCTGTACGTTATTATCTGAATTTTTTCTCCTACACCTAAGTATTTAGGAAACCTAGTCTTGATAGTTACTCCATCCGTACATTCAGCAGTAACTTCACTGTTTTTAAAATCTATCACCTCGCACTCGCTGACCGCGTAATCGCTAGGATTTAATAACCTGAATTCTCCTTTAGTTAAGGACCTTATACTCACTTCAAGGACTTCGTCTCTAGCCAGATCTCTTAAAACTAGCTTGTCTTTCTGGATGTTTAAGACCTCCATCAAGGAATCTCTAAAACCTACTAACTCTCCAGGTCTTAACTGAGGGATTCTTAACACTATTGATAGCTTGCCGTACCTCTTACCCCTAACTACCCCGTGAAGCTTCCACGACTCCTTAACGTAGCCTCCAAGCACGCTCTGTAAGTAGTTTGCGGCTTGCCGAGCTACTGAAACATTACTGAACTTTACGTTTATTCCTTCACGTAACTCCTCGTAGTCTGTTATGTTGCTATTAATGCTTCTCACGCTACCTAAAAGCTTAGTTATCTTCTTCTTTACTTCCTTAGTAGGCTCCCCAACAAACCTTACCTGCAGTAGTGCCTCATAATCTCTAGTCTTAACACTCAGGCACTTAGGGCATAACCTAGAATCTATCTTGTAATTAACTACGAATACTTGCTCTACAAGCTTCCCTGCAAACAAAGACCTTACTAGTAGCTCAGCACGGTAGTTACTAGCGCTTAATACGTGTGCCTCAATGTTCTTAAATGCTGGGTGTGTCTTCCCTTTCTTTATTACTGCTTCATTAATATAGTACAGTATTAATTCCTCGTCACTCCCTGATAGAGGCACCCAAGAACCACTCATGTAGAGAGATCCGCATACAGGACACCTAATTAAGTCTATCTTGTCAGGAATGCTTACTATAGGTCTCTCCTTAATAAAGCAGTCCACACACAAGCCATCAATTAGCGGCTCCCCATCGCTTTCTTTCTTCCCACACCTCAAGCAAAACCTCCCGCTAAAACTCACAGTCTAACCACCTGCGCGTAAGGAACACCACCTACTCTGAGTATCGCGTCAGGGTGCACTAGACCCTCCTTAATGGCCTTACTCACAGATATCTCACCAACGAAAACAGCTATGGGGGCGTTTCTCGCGTGATGCATTGCCTCCTCTAGAGTAGCTAAGAACCCCTTAAAGAACTCCTCGTTTACGTGAAGTACTACGTCCCCTTCCTGAAACTTCTTCCCGAGAAGACCTTCGTCACATATAGCTACTACCTCACTAAAGTCCTGGGAAACTTCGGTAGTGACGTGTATCTTAACGTAGACCATAGCTTGAGATCCCGAACTCCTCTCATGACTTGAAGACTCGTTATCTCTTGTTTTCGACATGTTGAAAAATCCTAGACTCGCGGGAAGCCTTATAACAAAGTTAGGTAGTGTTAGGAGATCCAGGAATAGCACCTCTCATACGGGCTTTACCGGGGTCTCAGCACCGCAAGCTAAGCACCTTATTATCCATATCTTACCTTGCTTCCTCAACTCAGTCTGGTAAGAACCGCAAGTCTTGCAGGTAACGTAGCTGTCTAGAAACCTCTTAAATAAAGCGTTGATAGTTTGTGAAGAGACGCGTGAGTAAATAGTGAACACTCCAGACTCGTCTATAGTGCCCCTAGCAGCTAATTCTTTAAGGAGGTACCTAGCACAGATCTTAGGCTCTCTTAAAATAGCTTCACAGACAGTCTTGAAGTTTTTAATTTGTGTCTGAAGCCCTACGTGAGCTACTTCTAGAGCCGGTATATCGAGAGTTACTGCCTGACTCCTCCTCTCAGGAAGTCTCTCATACAGTTCCTTAAGTAATTCTTCGTATGGCGGTAACTCACTCACTCAGTCTCACCTCTACTTAATAAACCAACAAAACTTTTAAGTTGAGTAAACTACCGTGTTAATGGTTGATGGAGGGACGAAATGAAGATATATATTGAAACATACGGGTGCGCGCTCAATAAAGCTGACACAGCCTTAATGAAGAGTATCTTAGTCAGTAGCGGGCATGAAATAGTTTCTTCTCTTGAAGATGCTGAAGCAGTAATAATCAACACGTGCACGGTAAGGTTAGATACCGAGCAGAGAATCTTAAAGAGGCTGCACCAACTTAAGAGATTACTGAGGGAAAGTAACGGCACCAAGCTCAAGTTGATTGTAGCTGGGTGTATGGTGGCTGCACAACCATATACTGTGTCTAAAGTAGTTCCTGAAGCCTCACTCATATCACCACAAAACATTACTAGGATTCGTGAAGTTGTAGAAAGCCCCGGAAAATCTATCATGGTTAGTGGCGAGAGAGACACTACCTTACTGTGCCCTCTAGTAGAAGGTTTTACGGCAACCATACCCATAGCTGAGGGCTGTCTAGGTAATTGTTCCTTTTGTATAACTAAGATAGCTAGACGTAGGCTGAGGTCTTACAAGCCTAACTTAATAGTTGAGGCTGTTAAAGAATCTGTTAATAGAGGAGCTATCGAGATAGACCTCACCGCGCAGGACACTGCTGCATACGGGGTTGACTTAGGTGATGTCAGGCTTCCTAACCTCCTCGAGGACATATTAGGGAAAGTAAGAGGTAACTACATGTTGAGGATTGGGATGGCTAATCCAGATAATCTCCTCCCAATGCTCGACGAGTTTCTGGAAGTCATGAAACACCCTAACATATTCAAGTATGTGCATATACCCCTACAATCAGGAAGTGATAAGGTATTGAAGCTTATGAGGAGGAAATACACATACGACGATTACAGGCTTCTAGTGAGCGAGATAAGAAAGAAAATACCTGAAGTTCAGCTAGCTACTGATATAATAGTAGGGCACCCAGGCGAGAACAAGGAAGACTTTCAACTAACGGTCAAAGCACTTGAGGAGCTAGTCCCTGATAAAGTGCATGTAGCACAATACACTATACGCCCGAGAACAGAAGCAGCATCAATGAAGCAACTCTCAGACTCAATTAAGAAATACAGGAGCACGGAGTTAAGTAAAGTCATAGAAAAAATAGGTTCTGTTCTGAACTCCGCGTACGTAGGTACTAGAGCGTGGGTTATCGTGTCAAGGAAGTCTTTCAGAGGGTCACCGATAGGTAGAACAATAAACTACAAGCCCGTAGTAATCAGCGGCTTAGGAAAGATAGGTATTAGTGGGTATGTAGAAATAACTCAATACACGTTCTATGACTTAAGAGGTCGCTGGAGCTCATCACAGCTTGCAACTGAAAGTCTTGCTCTTTAGGATGGGTGAAGTCGGACCTAGGTAGCGACTCCTGAAAGACCCTCAAAATATTCCAAGCATCAAGTCCCTATTAAGAGATGAGGGACTAATCGTGCTGACTCCCGTTATGGAGACTGTTTCAACATATAATAACTTGCTATTCGCACGTTAACTATAAAAATACTCTAAGTGACTATACAAATTGCGTGAGTGTCTTGCGGAGAGAAGCACATATGTGGTTTAGACAGGCAGAAAGCGACCTCAAGAAGGCCTTAAATGATTTAGTAACTGGAGACTGGGATTCTGCCGCGTTTTGGTCGCAGCAAGCGGCTGAAAAAGCTTTAAAAGCTCTTTTAATCGAACACGGCGCTACCTACAGAGGTCACGAGCTTCTCGAAATTAGCAACACAGTTGAGAAAGAATTAGGATTGAGTGTTGAAGAAATCCGAGATTACCTCAGAGATTTAACCATACATTACACTATCGCTAGATATCCTAACGCCGCGAACGCTGTTCCATCAGAATTGTATACTAAGGAAATAGCTGAGAAGCTAGTTGAAGAAGCGAGAAGGGTGATCGAGTGGGTAAAGCGCTATCTGCGCTAAAGTCTCAGGAGGAGGCATTAATTAAGGCTAAGAAAGTAGTTGAGAAAGCGAAGACAGTATGTTCCAGAAACGGGTGGGGACTAGTAGGAGCATATTTAGTGGGTAGTAGAGCGAGAGGCGATTACGTGACTGAAAGCGATATAGATATCGTTCTAGTAGTTAGAGGTATTGAAAAACTAAACACGCTTGAGAGATTAACTATGTTTAAAGAAGTGCTTGAGCCGGGCGTCGAGCTATTCGTGTATACTCCAGAAGAGTGGTTAAGTAGTGAGTCGTTATGGATCATAGAGTTAAGGAGAGAGGCAGTTGTACTTAGCTGACGGCTCCTCGTCATGAATCGCGGGTTTCGCCTCTACTAGAGCTTTTCTCATCACTTGAGAGCTCCTCAAGTAGGTTGCGTCACTCATTAGTTCCTATCAACAGCTTTGGAGTGAATGCTTCTATTCGTAGTTGTATTTAATAGGTGGTTAATAGCTTATAAAATGGTGGGTGAGGTTGGGCGAGTCTAAGTCTTCAAGCAAGAAGATAGCTTCGATAGAGGACTTAGAGCTCACACCGACAGTCCTATCTAAGCTGATGGATGCAGGCTTTAAAACTCTTGAGTCGATAGCCGCCGCTAATTCGGCTGAGCTAGCTAGCATAGCCGGCATACCCTTACCGACAGCTCAGAGGATAGTTGTTAAAGCGAGAGATCTGCTAGGACTCAAGTTTAAGACTGCTCTTGAGTTAAGGATAGAGAGAGCTAAGATAGGGAGGATAACTACAGGCTCGAAGAGCTTGGATGCCTTGCTGGGGGGAGGTATTGAAACTAAGTCTATTACTGAACTCTTCGGTGAGTATGGTACTGGCAAGACCAACATATGTCATCAGTTAGCAGTTAATGTTCAGTTACCTGAAGAGAAGGGAGGACTGAACGGGAAGGCACTATACATAGATACTGAGGGTACCTTCCGGTGGGAGAGGATAGAAGCTATGGCTAAGGGTGTTGGGTTAGATCCTGAGGCTGCTATGCGGAACATAATATGGGCTAGAGCAATAAACAGTGATCACCAGATATCCTTAGTAGAGGAAGCTACTAACGAGTTGTTACCTAACGAGAACATAAAACTACTCATAATAGACTCAGTCATCAGTCATTTCAGAGCAGAGTATACTGGTAGAGAGACGCTAGCGGTCAGGCAGCAGAAACTCAACAAACACTTACATGACCTAGCTAGGATAGCCGAGGCCTTCGATATAGCTGTAGTCGTGACTAATCAAGTCATGGCTAGACCAGATCTTTATTACGGTGACCCAACACAGGCTGTGGGAGGCCACGTACTAGCGCACGCACCAGGCGTCAGAATTCAGTTGAGGAAAGGTAGGGGTAATAAGAGGATAGCTAGAGTAGTTGACGCTCCTCACTTACCGGAAGGCGAGGCAGTCTTCGTAATTACTGAAGAAGGAATCAGAGACGCTGAGGAGTAGGTATTGAGTCTTGAGGAGTCAGTACTAGTTATTACTGTATTAGCTACTCTTTCATACGCGTCTATATCAGACCTCAGAACTAGGGAAGTAAAAGAGTATGTGTGGGTTCCTGCAGCCCTCATATCAGTCACAATAAATTTACTGACTGGTAATTACGATATACTGCAGTTAGCTATAGCTTCGATACCTGCTCTCTTAGTCTTAATTTTCTCATTACTTGACATGATGGGTGGAGCCGATTTCCTAGCCTTACTAGTAGTGACTCTAGCACACCCAAGAATATTCCCTAAACCACTAACCTACTTGACTCTCGTGTACTCTTTAATTATCCCGGTAATACTGATAGTGAGTAATTTGTTTTACGGCCTGAAATACTTTAGGCATTATAAGGAAATTAAGTGTGTCAGAGGCAGTAGAGCAATGCTGTTGTTGTTAGGGCGTCCTAAAAGAGTAGACTCATTCTTGAATTCAAGGTTTACATACCTGCTTACAATCCCTGCAGAGCAACAGAGAAATTTGTTTGAGTGCCGCACGTCGTTTTCTATGGATGATACTTACGAAGAGGAGCTGAGAAGCAACGTTAGAGAGTTACTAGAGAAAGGAGTTCTTAAAAACAATGACTTATTGTGGGTTACTCCTGGATTACCTCAGATAGTGTTTTATTTGTTTGGGTATGTGGCAGCACTAGTAACTCCAGAGTCTCTCCTCCATCTTATAATCTCTTTAACGTGAGTTATTCTCGGTAGTGAGCGCCATGTGTGAGCAGACCTTGAAGATTCTGTGGGCTCCTTGGAGAATGAGTTACGTAGTTAAGGGTTCGTCGGAAGAATGCATATTTTGCAAGGCGGTTAAGGGAGGCGATGACGAGAATTACGTTGTGTTGAGGTCTAACCTAAGTATCGCTATGCTCAACATATTCCCGTATAATACCGCGCACGTCATGATAGCGCCAACCAGGCATGTTTCAAGGATAGAGCAATTAACACGTGAGGAAGTTTTAGATTTGTTCGAGACTTTCTCAAGAGTTATTAGGGCTATCGACCAAGAATACAGTCCTCAAGGATATAACGTGGGAGTAAATATTGGGAGGGTGGCCGGGGCAGGCATCGAGTCACACGTCCACATACACGTAGTTCCTAGGTGGTTAGGGGACACTAATTTTATGCCAGTAATTGCTGGGACTAAAGTAATGCCTGAGGATCTTCGTAACACGTATACTAGACTAAAGAACAGGCTGTTATCTCAGTAAGCGGTAATGTTAACGATTAATTTATTTAGTATCATAAGTTAGCTTAGATTCTTCAGGTATGTGACCCAATAAATAATAACACTCTGATAAAATAATTGTTTTTAATTTTCGTGCCATGCCTGTATATGAGGTACCTAACTTGAGAAACCTAGTTTACGAGTTAACAGGTAAGGACCTAATAACGACTCAGGAATGGGGAGTTGATGAGTTAAGAATTGCTCTGAACCTAGCTAAAGAGTTTAAGTGGGTCGCGCACTATTATGGCGTGAGCAAGATACCACCTATTCTTGAGAGAAAAACTTTCTTTATGTTATTCTTTGCTGGCTCAACGAGAACTAGAGCAGCTTTCGAGGCAGGTATGACTTACTTAGGTGGTCACGCACAATATATTGGTGCTCAAGAAACACGTATTGGTGAGGGCGAGGCAGTCAAAGACGTAGCCGCGATGTATGAGAGGTATGGTCACGGCTTAGGAGTGAGAATACTTGATAAAGCTATAGACTACAAACACGGTGCTGGGAATCAGTTAATACGTGAAGTCGCTAAACACGTCAGGATACCCGTTATTAATATGGCTGACGATCAATTCCACCCGACGCAAGCCTTAGCCGATTACATGACTTTCGAGGAAGTATTCCCCAACCCTAGAGGTAAGAAGTACGTCATAATGTGGGCGTACTCTCCGGTAGTCAGAGGTCCTTGCAGTATTAATGAAGATCTCCTAATGTTCACTAGGATGGGTGTTGACGTTACTGTAGTGTATCCGCCGGGCTACGACTTATTCCCCGACATTGTTGAGTGGGCTAAAGAAAACGCTAGGAACTCAGGTTCTGTTCTCGAGTTCAGTAATGACTATAAGGAGGCCCTAAGAGGTGCTCACGCAGTATTCCCGAGAAACTGGGCTTCAAGAACTCTCCAAGAGTTAGGTTACAGTAAGTACGGGCAAGAAGAACTAAAGAATTACGAAAAGTTTAAAGACTGGAGAGTTACTAAAAACTTGATGGATCTCATGGATAAGTCTGGAGTCTTAATGCATGTTATGCCTGTCTTCAGGAACTCGGAGGCTGATGATGAAGTAGTTGATAGTCCCAGGTCTGTTCTCTACGAGCAAGCAGAAAACGGTTTATGGACTAAGATGGCTGTCTTAGCTCTCACGATGGCTGGACTCAAATAATGTTTAATTAAAACTCGTAAAAACCAATATTACTTTATTTGCTTAACTAAAATAACGTTTTATTAAAACCAATGTAGCTAAGTTTAAAAGATAGTTCTTTGCTAGTGAATTATGTGGTGAAGTAAGTGGGCAAGCCTTGGTATGTAGGTATTTGGGAGGGTCAAGACTATCTCTCTAATTTAGAGAGGACTCAAGAAGACATTAAGTTAATTATTGAGGCCGCAAGAGACTTAGAGAGGAAGTTTAAGGCTAAGGTCCCCACACCTTACCTACAAGGTCAGACACTCTTCATGTTCTTCTACAACAGGTCTTTGAGGACTAGGAATAGTTTTGAGGCAGGCATGTCTCAGCTAGGAGGTCACGCGCACTTCCTGAGCCCCCAAGACGTCTACACGCCGACACTCCCTGAGGATATGGAGCCTTACAAGACTGAAGCGATTAGCGACGTAGCCAGAGTTTTGAGTAGGTATGGGAACGGGATAGCTATAAGGATATATGCCGACGCTGCTAAGTGGTATATAGGTAGGGGCCACAGAGTTATCGAGGAGTTCGCTAAGTGGGCTACTATACCTGTCCTCAACATGGAAGACGACATATTCCACCCGTTCCAGTCTTTAGCTGATATTAAGTCTGCTCTAGACGTAGTGCCTAACCTGAGAGGTAAGAAGTTTGTCGTCTCTTACGCTTACTCCGGCGGTCTCAAGCCCCTAGCCGTTCCTCAAGACGTCGCTATTATGGCTGCTATGATGGGTGCTGAGGTCTGGATTGCTCACCCACCAGGGTTTGAGTTAATGGATAATATAATGCAGAAAGTCAGGGAGTTAGCTGACCGTTACGGAGGTTCCGTTAAAGTAACTTACGACATGAAGGAAGCTTTTGAAGGCGCTATGTTCGTGTACCCGAAAGCTTGGAGTCCTAAAGGATTCTTCCCGCCATTCAGTGCTGACGGCAAAGTACATAAGGAAGAAGCTATGGAGTACCAGAGCAAATTCAAGAACTGGATAGTCACCATGGATCTCCTAGAAGAGTCAGGGAAGCCGTACTACATGCATTGCGGACCGGCAGACAGAGGTCAAGAAGTAACAGACGAAGTACTAGACACCTACGAGAAATCACTATACTTCGAAGAAGCTGAAAACAGATTACACGTGCAGAAAGCAGTAATGGCAATGGTTATGGGGAGCAAGTACGAGTGAGGTGCTGCCTTAGTTGTCTAGAGATGAGAAGTACTTGTTAATAGCTTTAGGAGGCAACGCCTTCCAGACTAAAGGAGACAAAGGAACTCCTGAAGACTACTGGAAAAACGCTTATAGAGCTGCAGAAACCGTCGTGAGGATAGTTAAGGAGGGGTATAAGGTCGTCGTCACTCACGGGAACGGGCCTCAAGTAGGCATCATAATGGAGTGGATGGAGAGATCTAAAGATAGGATACCTCCCCTAACTATGGACATAGCTGGTGCCATGACTCAGGGATGGCTAGGTTACTTGCTAGCTCAAGCAATAAGCAACTTATTAGTGAGAGAAGGCGTTAAAGACTCTGTTAAGGGAGTTGTAGCCGTAGTTAATCAAGTTGAGGTTAGAAGAGACGATCCAGCTTGGTCTAACCCAACCAAGTATGTTGGGAGCTGGTATACAGAGGAAGAAGCTAAGAAGTTAGTTGCTGAAAAAGGCTGGGTCTTCAAGCCAGATCCTAGGGGCGGGTATAGAAGGGTAGTTCCGTCGCCAAACCCCTTCAATAACGTGGAGGTAGCCGCTATAAAGAGATTAGTTGATGATGGGTGGATAGTCGTAGCCTCTGGTGGTGGTGGAATACCCGTAGTTAGGAATAACGACAACACTCTACAAGGTGTTGAAGCGGTAATCGATAAAGATTTAGCAGGCGAAGTCCTGGCAACATCTCTTGGCGTAGGTACTTTCGCGATCTTAACAGACGTAGACGGAGTCTACATAAACTTTGGCAAGCCTAACCAAAAGAAGCTAGATATCGTAATGGTATCTGAGCTAGAAAAATACTACAAGGAAGGACACTTCGCCCCAGGCTCTATGGGACCTAAAGTATTAGCCGCGATAAGATTCATAAAGAATGGCGGCAGGAAAGCTATGATAGGACACCTGTATAACGGCTACGAAGTAATTAAGGGACTTTCAGGAACTACGATACTCCCTATCTAGTCGTTTTTAGCAATTTTCGTAAATAATTTAAATTCGTTAGTCAGGTATTTTTTAAATCCTCAAAGATTTTCTCTGAAATATATAAACACTTGTTTAAAACTACCTTAATCAACGATTTACTGGTGTGTTATGCTTGGAGAAAGTAGACTTATTAATAAATAATGCTTTGGTCGTCACGATGAATCCTAGGAGGGACGTTATTCCAAGAGGCTTCATCGCTGTCAGGGACGGGAAAATAGTTGATGTAGGGTTAGGTGACGGCAGAAGTAAGTATACGGCTGAGGAGTATGTAGAGTTAAAGAAGAGTGTTGTGACTCCGGGTTTCGTGTGTGCTCACACACACTTCTACGGACTCCTCCTAACGGGCTCGCCTTGGTTTGGCGTGATTGAGGCGCCATCAGATTTCCAGCAGAATCTGCAGAGGATTTGGTGGGCTCTAGATGAGTCTCTCACGTACGAGGATGTCTACGTTAGTGCTTTATTAGGATCTATGCTTTTCGCCAGGACTGGAACTACGTTCTTTAAAGACTTACTAGACGCTCCTAATATAACCCGGAATTCACTAGACTATGTGGAGAAAGGGGTTACTGAGGTTGGGTTGAGAGGCTTCGCGGGCTTCTCAGTAACTCAGAGGAGGAGCTTAAGTGAAGGTTATGAAGGCATAGCTGAGAACGAGAGGTTTGTTAAGAAAACTCACAGTAACCCAGACAGTAACGTTAAGGGTGTTTTCACTCTACACGCGTCCTTCACAGTAACTGACGACGTCCTAATTAAGACTAAGGAGTTAGCTGACAGGTACGGAACTATATACGCTATGCATTTGGAAGAAGGACTTATTGACGTTTACCATAATATCGAACGGTACGGTAAGAGACCTGTAGAGAGGTTAAGGGATATAGGTTTCTTATCGCCAAGATTTCTCGCTATTCACGGAGTTCAGGTAACCGAGGACGAGTTGATGATACTGAAACAGTATGACGTTAGGATAGCACACAACGCTATGAGTAACATGATAAACGGTGTTGGAGTCCCTCCAATACCTAAGATGTTATCGCTGGGTATGACTGTCAGCATAGGTAATGACGGATACGTAATGGATGTTTTCGAGAATATGAGATCAACTTACTTAGTACACAAGGTAGTTAACAGAGATCCTAGATTAATGAGTCCTCTTAAGATAGTTGAGATGGCTACTATAGACGCGGCTAAGGCTCTCAACGTCCACGACAAAATAGGGTCTATAGAGGTAGGTAAGGACGCAGACATAACTATAATAGTGCCTGAATTCACGCACACACCGCTTGACGAGAGAACAGTATATGGGCATCTAGTCAATACGTTTAACGGTAAAGACGTGTGGGGAGTCTTAGTTAGGGGTAAGTGGGTTACTAAAGAAAAGCGTTTAGTAACTGTCGATGTAGACAAGGTCATCGATCATGCTGAAAAAGTAGTTAACAGACTTTGGGACAGGATGCTCTCTATGGAGGTTAAGTATAAGGTTGAGTGGCTTAAGCCCTGAGTTTATTAGGTGATGTCGTGTGAGTGTAGAAATATCAGTTGAGATAGCTGGTCTTAAGTTCAGGAACCCGATACTAAACTCTGCATGCCCAATATCGAGAGACGGTAAAGCTATGGAGTTGCTTGCCGAGGGTGGTGCAGGAGGCTTAGTAGCTAAGACTATAGGTATTAAGGCAGCTAAAGTTCCGAGACCTCACATGGGCGTCATCAATAGGGGGTTCATAGGATTAATATCACCTAAGTACGAGAACGGGAAATTAGTTACTAAAGTGGTGAACGTTAGGGGGGCTTACTACGGGTTCCTAAACGCTGAGCTCTGGTCTGACTTACCACCTGAGCAGTGGTTTAATGTTGAGTTACCTTATGCTAGGAGAGTTGCTGAGAAGCACGGGATACCGCTCATAGCCAGTTTAGGGTACTGGGCTCACGAACTCAGAGAATTAGGTCCTAAAGCTGTGAAAGCTGGTGCTCAAGGTATTGAGTTCTCAACACATTACGTAGGCTACGACTACAAGCCTGTTATCGAGTCAGCTAAAGCACTTAAGGAAGTCGTGGATGTTCCGGTGTTCCCTAAGTTGAGTCCCCACCTCACAGGTCTTAAGGAAATGATAAAAGAGCTTGAGAAAGTAGGTGTTGACGGTGTTGTAGCTATAAATACGATAGGTCCTACACTACACATAGATATCGAGAGCGGGAGACCCATTATGGGCGGTCCTAACGGACACGGATGGCTTTCGGGACCAGCTATAAAACCTGTCGGAGTTGCTGTCGTAGCAGAGATAGCGAAGATAAGTAAGCTACCGATAATTGGGGTCGGAGGGATTTCTCAACCTGAAGACGTGATTGAGTACGTCATGGCCGGTGCTACGGCCGTCCAAGTATGTACTCAAGCCATACTAGAGGGTCCCCAAGTATTTAGGAGACTAGCTGAGGGCGTTGCTAAGTGGTTGAGAGACCACGGGTATTCAAGCATAGAAGATATAAGAGGTATCGCGTTGAATTATCTTAAGCCAGAGTTAGCTGGCTGGTACGAAGTAAGGAATCCGGTAGTCTCGGAAGAGAAGTGCATTGCTTGCGGGCTTTGCGAGCAGTCATGTACTTACGATGCCGTCCACGTACTCCCTAAGGGCACTACTAGAGTAGCTGTCGTTGATACTAGCAAGTGTTACGGTTGCGGCGTCTGCACGACCGTGTGTCCTACTAGAGCTATCCACTTCCCAGCAGATTACTGGGTATAACAAAAAGTATTTAATTTAAGCTAATCAAGTTTTTCTATAAAAGTCTAGGAAAGTTTGCTAGGTAGTATATCTTGTCTAGTTTAAGTCATACTAAAAAATACAGGATTCTTAATTGTATGAGGCTAGAATAATATGTCGAAATATATAGTAAATCTCACGTGTTCTCGGTGCGGTACTATTTACAGGTACGAAGACAGGCCCTCTATATGCTTAAATAATGATCTAGGTAGGTTAGACATAAACTACGATTATGAAGCGCTCAAGAACTTCTATACTAGAGACTACGTAAATAGGAAGCCTTTAACTAGTCAGTGGAAGTATTTTGACTTACTACCACCTAAAAACTACGAGAACGTAGTTACGCTCAGTGAGGGGGCTACCCCGCTCATCAAGGCTAAGAGACTTGCTGAGAGACTAGGCGTTAAGTCTTTGTGGATTAAGGATGAGACAAGAAACCCGACAGCTTCTTATAAAGATCGCGGCATGTCCGTTGCTGTTAGTGTTGCTAAAGAATTCGGGTATAATAAGCTAGTTACCGCATCGTCTGGTAACGCGGCAGTAGCTTTATCAGCTTACGCTGCAAGGACTGGAATGGACGTTTACGCTTTCGTCATAGAGCAAGCTAGTTATAGTAAGATAGCTCAGCTACTCTTCTACGGAGCTAAGGTAGTCAAGGTTCGAGGTCTCGGCAGGGAAGACCCTACAGTCAAGATGATGAAGCTAGCCTACGAGAAATTCGGGTTTTTCCCGTCACCGAGTTTCGGACCCTTCAACCCGTACCAGATAGAGGGTTCTAAAACAATCTCATACGAGATAGTAGAGCAAATGAATTGGGAGACGCCGGATTGGGTGTTCGTGCCCGTAGGTGCTGCATCACTACTAACCGGTGTTTGGAAAGGGTTTAGAGACTACGTAGAGTTAGGTCTAATTAATGAGTATCCTAGGTTATTTGCAGTGCAATCAACTGGCAACCCACCGTTTGTCAGAGCTTTTAAAGAGAAGCAAGACCCGTTCAATATACGCCCGTGGGATCACCCACACACGATAGCTTGGGGCCTTGAAGATCCTTATCCCTGGGACGGTGACGCGGGACTGAAAGCTCTTCAAGTCACTAAAGGCAATGCAGAGGAAGTTGAGGACTCCCTAATCATTAATGCCATGAAGGCTCTCGCTAGTAGTGAGGGAATTTTCGCCGAACCCTCGGGAGCAGCTTCCTTAGCTGGACTCATGAAAGCTCTTCAAGATAAACTAATAGACAGAGATGAGGAGATAGTGGTATTGATAACGGGTCACGGCTTAAAAGACCCAGATGTTGTGAGGGAAGTAGTTGGTGACGCTCCAATAATAAACCCAGACATCGAAGAATTAAAGGCGGTCTTAGCTACTCACTACAAGACAATAATTTGAGGTCTCCTCCCAAAAGCTAGTTCGAGAACGTTATGGCAGATATTTGTTTTATTAATTTTACTGTTCTTTAATAATTTTGGGCAGGGGTTCACTCAGTGAGTGCTGAGTCACTTCTAGAGAAGGCGTTGGTTAGAGTTAACGAGCATGGCGGCATATCAATTAACGAGTCTATAGTTATTGACGGGCACGAGGACTTTCACGAGAGGATAGTTACTCACGTTCATAGCGATCATACAGCGAGACTAGCTGAGTCGATAAGGCGTAGGCAAAAAATAGTTGGTACGCCTCTTACTCTTGAGTGGCTTTCTGTGATGACCGGGTTTAGCGATCCTTCATTATTTGTTCCGCTTGATTACGACCAACCCTACGAAGTAGGTGGTCTTAAAGTAGTTTTTAAGAAAGCTATACACATACCTGGGACGGCGCAGGTTTTAGTAGAGTACGAAGATAGCACGACTATCGGGTATACTAGCGACTTTAAAAAAGTTGGTAAGGGTACTGATGTACTTCAGCCAGACGTGCTAGTCATAGATGCCGTGTACGGGCACCCCTCTTATGTCAGGGAATTCGATGATTTTATCGAGACAATCTTAGCAGACTTAGTTAATGAGTTACTTAGTAAGGGTCCTGTCCACCTATACGCTTACTACGGTAAAGTTCAGGAGGTAATGCAGGTTCTGCGCGAGCGTGGCGTCATAGCACCCTTCGTCCTCAGTCATAAACAGTACTCACTCTCTAAAATTGCTGAGAAGTACGGTATGAGGTTTGGTGAGTATTTTCATATAAACTCGCGAGAGGGCGTAGACGTTATAAGGAGTGGCTGGTACGTCTACTTAACTCACTCGACTAACTACTCTAGGCTCAAAGAAAATAGTAGGGTTAGCCACGTAACACTTAGCGGCTGGGAATTCACCAAGCCTTATAGGAAACTCGGGAATAATAGCTATCTAGTAGCCTTTAGTGATCACTCAGATTTTAAAGGCTTAATAGAATATGTAGAACGCTCCAAGCCTAAGCTACTCATAGTCAATAATGCTAGAAGTTCTCAAAGCAAAACATTCGCAGACTACGTAGCTAACAAGCTGAATATAAAAACAATAGTATTATAAATATGTTATTAAACTAAATCTCTTAGTAACTCAATTTATTCAGTTACGACTACGTATGCAGCGTAATTTGCCCCATCTGGACGTAGCGGAGGTTTATGAACTATCTCGTCATTCATCATGATGTCTAAAGCCCCTGCAAATACTACGTGATATATTGGGTTAAAAGCCTCTTCTACTGGAACATTGTTCTTAGCTGGAAGAGTTTCTCTATAGTATTCCTTCACGTTACAGAAATTTTCTCTAAATCTACGTGCAATAAGCATTACTAGCTTTTCAGAAATAGCTTGTATTTCCTCATGATCATTTCTATTAAGTATTGGTGTGTTAAGTCGTAACAATTTATTAACTAAATCAACATACCTTAAACTATATAGTAGTGCAAGTTCGTGAGTCAAGTTCGCCACACTTATTTTTAGGGTTTCTTGTAAGTCTACAAATCTAATGTCTCTTTCAAGTAAAGTAGCTAGGATATTCCCTATTTCAATCATCCTTGCAGTTACTTCGTCTGGGTTAAGCCCGAGTCCTACCCACATCCATGCTAAATCTGGAAATGCTGCTCTAAGCTTATTTAATGGTAATTTTCCATGTGTGCTAAACAAGTATTTCCCATAAATCGAGTTATGTCCCCACATCCACTGTTCTGGCATGTTTAAAGTACCTGCTTCAAAGCCTGTAAAGACGTAAAGCCCGCCTGGCATTTTCTTTGAAGCGATGAGAAGACCTTCTCTTGATAAAATATCTAAACCCTTGTAGTCGAGAGTTTCCGCCCCTACTACTATATAATCAATGTAGGGGAAGGCTAAACGCCCTCTTAACAACTGTTAATTTATTAATCACCTGGTGTACATGATCTATGTACTCTTTAACACATTCTATGATAATCGTAACCAACCTGCTGATAATTGGCTGTAGTTTTTTAAGGTCCTTACGTGTAAAGATAGCAAACGCAGGTTTATACAAGCTATTTTCCTCTATAATCAGGCCACAACGCTGTAACTCACGAATATGCTTAGTAACCTCCTCGACTGATAACTTAAGCTCTCTACTAATAGAATGTATATCTTGAGGTTTTACACTGATTAAAAGCAATAGCTTATGACGAACAATATCGCTTACTACATCATAAGGATTACATTTGTGCTCTGCAGATCCACACATAGTAAACTCTAAAAGCATTCCTGAACTCGTCTCCGAATATATAAATTATAATATATCATTTAAAAATCTCAAAAACCAACTTAGGACCGCACGTATTTCACTATTTTTCGTAAATGAATTACTATAGTTTCTCCTAACCATCTTTACGCTTGTCGGGGAGTAAGTAGTTGCTGTTCCTTACTTACGGTCTTTGCGGGTTCCCGTAGGCGGTTCATCACGTATAGATTGAGAAATGTAGTTCTGGTAAAAGCATTGCTCGCGCCTGCCTCACACCACTACACTAAAACTAGAAAGCATTAAGGAGCGTGCAGAAGCCCTAAAATAGGACTATAAATAAAAACAGTAGACAAACTACTTGCCGTTCACCCGAGAGTGACTATCAATGCTCTTTTTATTCAATGATTGTCGCCCTCGGGTTCATCAGGGTCCCCGCTAACCGTTTGTCTCTTGACGCTCATTCTTTTTGGTTCAGGTCTTTTCGTGTCACGTCAAGAGACTTCCGCCTCACCCACAGATCATGAGTGATCTCTGCGGGTTCGTGAGCGGCTGTCGAGGTGAACGGCACGCACCTCCTATCTACGCTTAAACCGCGGGGCTCGGAGCATTACTCTCATCACCCAGGCAGGCTCAAAACAAATACTCACAAAACTTAGGTTTTTCATAAGAAAAATCAACTATGAAACAGCCCCTACATTAAATATCTCGTCCTTAAACCAGGACATACATGACTGTTCGATGATGAGGTGTTCTTACCATAAAATGGATAACACTTCGTATTTCTTCATTGCAGGTAATTATGGAACTCACTAGTTTTAAGCTCTTTGAAAGATTACTTTCTGAGATCTTTAAGATCTTCAAGAGTAATTGATGTGAGCAACTACCTACTCTTCCCAGACTGTCGGCGTGTTTGTCCCTATTTCTCTTAAGTCAGCACCGTAATCCTCAATTAGCAGGAGTAGCGCTGCTTGAGGAGGTATTACTCCTTTTTCTGTGATTATCGCGTCTATGTATTCCGGCGGCGTAACGTCGAAAACCGGGTTAAATATTTTTACGCCTCTATTTTCTTTTAGCCACTCTTCATCAACTATTTCTCTAGGGTCTCTAACTTCTATAGGAACTAGCTCGCCTAACAACGTGTATGGGCTGAACTTAAAGGTTTCCGTAGCGACGTAAAAACGAACTCGTGCTTCTTTAGCTGCTAGAGCTACTAGGGAAGTCCCTATCTTGTTGACTACCGCTCCGTTAGCTGCTACGGTATCCGCTCCCACAACAACTTTGTCTACTTTCTTCATGAAGTATCTCACTGACGAATCAGGTATTATGATTACTTCAAGACCTTCTTCAGCTAGAGTCTTAGCAGTGATTAAGCCTTGGAAGGCCGGGCGTGTTTCCTTAACATAAACAACGCTTACTTTTCCTTTCTTATACGCGGTAGTTATTACTGACGTAGCCGCTGTGCTATGGCAGTGAGTCATGATGATGTCGCCATTCTCAATACGTCTAGAACCTAACTCTCCTATTATTTTGAGGGCTTCATCAGCTCTCTTTATAAAGTCTTGAGCCAGGCTAGCTACTATCTGCTTGCCTTCATCCACCGAAGTAACACTTGCTTTTCTTAGTTTAGTTAAGACGTACATTATAGCGTTGGGTAGAGAGACTGCAGTAGGTCTAGCACTCTTCAGGTAAGAACCCACGTACTCCATGTACTTGAGGAAGTCGCGTGTCTCATCACCTTTAAAAGCTTCCGCGGCTTTCACCAAAGCAGTAACCGCGTGTTTAGCTATTTTTCCAGCTCCTCTTATACTCATGTTTTTAATGCCTTCGTAAATCTCTATAACTTCCTTAGGAAGCTCGTATTTGTGACTCACTCCTCACCTACCTCTCTCAGTAATTCTCTTAATGACTTGATCTTGGGCGGCCATCCATATAGGGTGGCTACCAGAACTGGTACCGCTTGAGGAGCTAAGACTCCTTTTTCTGTGATTATCGCGTCTATGTATTCCGGCGGCGTAACGTCGAAGAGAGGAGCACGGACTCTTACATCACTTGGAAGCCCCTGAATCTTTTCTTTAGGTATGATTAACTCTACGTCTTCGAGGAAAACCTGTTCTATCAACTCGCCAAAAACAGTCTCGAAAGACAGTTTGTAGGTTCCGGCTAAAACATATAAGCGTGACCTAGCTTCCTTAGCTACTAGGGCTACCGCTGAAGTACCTACTTTGTTTATTATAGCACCGTTCACTGCTATAGCGTCGGCGCCTACAAAAACCTTGTTCACGCGCTTCATCACGTACCTGACGGCTGAATCTACGATTAACGTAGTCTCAATTCCTAACCTACTTAAGTTACTAGCTGTTACTCTACCCTCTCCTATAGGTCTAGACTCAGTAACGTAAACCCTAAAAGTAGTGCCTCTCTTAACTGCTTTCTCGAAAACCCTCAGTACTGTAGTGCTGTAAGAATGTGTTAAGATAGTGTCGCCGTTCTCAATACGTCTAGAACCTATCTCCGCTACCGCGTCTCTAACTAGGTCAAGTTCCCTGATTAGGGAGTCAACAATATCTTGCGTTGCGTCTACAGCTCTCTCAAACCCGGCCTCAGCTTTTAGCTTAACAAACTCCTCAAGATACCTACGAAGTATATTCTCTACTACTTGTGAAGGCGGTCTAGAAGCAACAACTCGAGGAATAAAATCGCCCAGAAATTCTTTAAATAGATTCCTACACGTACTTGAAGCAACTTTTATTAGCTCTAGCGAACCTACAGCAACCTCCGTAGAACCTAGCACAGTACCCTTGCTAACACCTCGAATAAACTCACTCACTCTTTTTTGAAGACTTTCACAAGTCACGTAAATTACCTCCTAAACCACCTAATATACAGAGAGCTTAAACGAGTAATATAGCTTTAGAGAAATGTTTACAGCTGAAAGCCTCGCTCCTTTAGGGCGTGGAGGAGGTCAGCACTAAGAATCTCTCCCTTAACGCTTAGAAAGTCAATCCACTGAGGTTCTGCCTAGCTTTTTTATGCCTATCTTGACTTTCATGCCCTCAATATCCCAGTCTTCTACTAACATGTCGCTAGTTACCTTATCCAAGATTCTTACAGCCCTGACTTCTCTAGCTACGTAGTCTCTTAACGAGTTTAGCGCTTCTTTAAGTTCTTTCTCCTCAGTTTCTATACCTACTTCTATGAATTCGTCTACGTATAGGTTTGCTTTGTTACGCATTACTTGAATTCTCCTAATTATTTCTCGTGAAAGAGCTTCGTTGAGTAATACTTTATCTAGGTTCTTAGGCATACAAACTGTGAACTCATCTGATGCTAGCATAGAATACTCGCTCCCCTCACATATGGGGGGTAAGCTCTCCGTCAAAACTACCTCCTTAGCGTTACTTAAGAACTTAAGTATTTCATTAAGTTCCGCGAGTTTTTCTAGGATTCCCCGAGTAGCAGATACGTAGACGGTTTTCACAGGCCATCTCAGCTTTAAGCCTAAGGAGTTCCTTAAAGCAGCAACTACGCTGAAGGCGTTGAAGACCTCGTTGAAAGCTTCTTCTAACTCAGGATTCATGAACTCTTCATCTATCTTCTCAAGAACACTTAAATGTACGCTTTCCTCTAGTGTCTTCTCGTAATATCTGAAGAACTTCTGCCAGAGTATTTCAGCTAGGTGCGGGGTTACGGGAGCCAACATTTTAAGAGCTTTCTTAAGAACGTAGTAGAGGACTGAGTACGCTACGAACCTATCGTTACTTTCTTCTTCCCACACTCTCCTCCTTATTAACCTAAGGTATCTATGGCTCAAGTCTTCTACAAAGAAGGAAATGAGGTTCTTAACAGCTATGTGTATGTTATATGTTTTTAACTCACTCAAGTACTGACTCATCACCGTATTCACTCTGGAGAGGATCCAGCGATCCTCTATTCTCGCGTCCCGCAATAACTCACTAAGCTTATGTGTTTCTGGGCTAAAGTTGTCTAAGGTCATGTATGTGTGGGCGAATCTAAAGATATTCCATATTATGTTTAATGATGTCACGACATTCTTAATTTCCTCTTCATCGTATATGAAGGGGTCGCCAGGCGGGTATGTACTCAATATATAGAGTCTTAAGGTATCCGCGCCGTATTTCTTAAGAGCTTCCTCTGCGTAGACGACATTACCCAGATGTTTAGACATCTTACGACCGTATTTATCTAGTATCAAGCCTTGAATCAAGATGTTCTTATATGGGGCTTTCCCAGTCAGCATGACGGAAGTCACTAACAATGAGTAGAACCAGCCTCTAGTCTGGTCTACTCCCTCCGTTATGAAGTCGTAAGGGAATAACTTACTGAATAACTCTGTGTTTCTGAGACCGTCGATGCTGGCGTACCAGGCAATCCCGCTGTCGATCCACACGTCAATTACGAAGGGTTCCCTGACCCATTCCTCACAATCGCTCGTACGTATCTCCACTCTATCTATCCAGGGTCTATGTGTTAGTTCGAAGTCGCTGAAGTTATTTGCGTTAATTGCTAAACTTCTTAGTTCTTCTAGACTGCCTACAACTAAGAGTTTGCTTGGATTGTTTTTGCATCTCCATATGGGTAATGGCGTACCCCAGATTCGTGACCTAGAAAGAGTCCAATCTCTAGCGTTAGCTACCCAATTAGTAAATCTTTCTTTGAGTTTCGGCGGGTATATGTTCACCTTGTCTAGTTGCTCCATAAGGTCGCTCTTTATTTTGCTTATGTTTATGAACCACTGCTTGTCAGCTCTGTATATCAGCGGTGTGTGACACCTCCAGCAATGAGGGTATGTGTGAGTTATGGCGCCAGAGTGTATTAGCAGGCCTTTAGTCCTCAAAACCTCAATTACTTTCTTTGAAGCCTCGTCAATGTAGAGCCCTTGGAAGACTCCAGCATCACTACTAAACACCCCGTTAATCTCCACGTTACTGGTTATCGGTAAGCCGTGTTGAGAACCCAGCTCAAAATCTTCTGGGCCATGACCAGGAGCTATATGTACTAATCCGGTACCTTCATCTAACGAGACAAATTCTCCCGCAAGTACTCTGTGAGCATTATCGTGTGATTTATGTATAGGTACTTCCTCAACTAAAGGATGCTCGTACTCGAGCCCGGCAAGACCCTCACCTAAAACTACCTCAACACACTCGCCTCCGGCGCCAACTAACTTCACGACTTCCTGCACTCTTGACTCTGCAACCCACCAAAACTCGTTATTAACTCTAAGCTTACAGTACCTGCCTCTAGGGTTTACAGCTACTGCCTCATTATCTATTAATGTCCAAGGCGTCGTAGTCCATATCAGTAAGTAAGTATTCTTGCTGTCTTTGACCCTAAACTTTACGATTATGGATGGAGACTTCTTCTCTTCGTAGCCTAGATCTACTTCCGCATCACTTAAGACCGTCTCACACCTAGGGCAGAACGGGAGTACTCTGAAGCCCTCGTAAAGTAGGTTTTCTCGGTGAGCATGTTTTATTAGATGCCATACATGTTCTATGTATTCTGGTGTTCTAGTCTCATACGCGTTTTCCAGATCTAGCCATAAAGCTATATCTTTAGTGGCTTGTGTCTCCCAGAATTTCAGGTAGTAATCTACTAGCTCGTTACATTTCCTTATGAATTCCTCAGGCGTTATTCTTTCTCCAATCTCTTTCTTGTGTGCTACACCTAATTTTTTCTCAGTCTCTACCTCGACAGGCAGTCCTTGCTCGTCCCACCCTCCTTGAGCCCACACGTTGTAACCTTGCAACCTCATGAATTTAAGGACGAAGTCTTTGTAGATCCTACCTCTCAGATGCCCTATGTGAGGAACTCCATTAGCTGTTGGCGGTCCTTCTAAGAACGAGAATATGGGCCTCCCCTCACTCCAAGACCTCCACTTAGCTGGTATGTTATTAGCTTCCCAGAACTTTTTTGCTTCCTTCTCTACCTCACTTAACTTCAAGCGCCCCAAATCAATACTGGACACCAATATCACCTCACTCTAGGTCTTAATAAGTCTTAACATTTTAAGCATGCGATTTACTAGTAAGGAGCGATGAGAAAATGTGATGTAAAAATAGTTCCCGTAGGTATGACATACTTACACACACCTACGTTAACATTATATAAAATTGATGAGATACTCAGGTTTTAATACTGCTTATCGTAAAATATAGTATTGGGGTCTTCAATGCCTAAAGTTAAGACTAAGTTAGTTTCATGGGAGGAGATAGTGAGTTGGGCGCGTGATTTATCAAGAAAAATAGAGGAGTCTAATTATAGGCCTAACGTTGTGGTAGCTATAGCTAGAGGAGGCTTCGTCCCGGCAAGACTCGTTTGCGATTTCCTGATGATCGAGAACCTGATTTCTATTCAGTCGCAGCACTGGACTGAAGCAGCTAAGGCTGAGGAGAAAGCAATTATTAAGTATCCCTACAAGCTAGACTTAAGCAACAGTAAGGTCTTAATAGTCGACGATATCGTTGATACTGGTGATTCAGTACTTCTAGCTAAGGACTTCATACGTAAGAACTGGAACGTAAGTGATGTTAGGGTTGCGGTACTCCAGTGGATATCTCCGGTCGCTAAATTCAAGCCAGACTACTACAGCGTTGAAGTTCGTGAGTGGATATGGTTCCAGTATCCCTGGACAAGACTTGAAGACACGTACCAGTTCCTCAAGAGAATTTTAAGTGAGGAAGGAAAATACAAGAAGTCTTGGACTTTCCAAGAGCTAGTAAGCAAGTTTAAAGAATGGTATGAGATAGATGTTGGGAGAGAGTACTACGAAGACGCTGTCAACTGGCTTCTCAAGAACAAGGTTCTCAGAATTGAGGGCGGATATTACGTGTTAGCTACTTAATACGTAGTGAGTTCCTTCAATTTCTCTTTAGCTAAAACCTCAGCTTCTGAAATAATCTTCCTAGCTTCATCTACGTTAGGGAGAGATAAATTTCTTGATTCTGGGAAAGTATCGAGGATGTCATTCGCCCTATCTACTAAATCTTCGAGAACTACTGAAAGATCTGGAATCTCCCTCACGTCTCCTGACACCTTATTTAGAACTTCCTTAACTACTAAAATATCGTTACTCGTAACGTTAATGAACCCGATAGTCTCTAACCTAACTATGAGGACTTCTAGTAACGCCTCAACCTTAACAAGCGATTTATAGAGGCTTTCGTAAATCCTTATATTCCGCACTATCTCGTCTCTTAATAAGGGCTCATTAACTTGAGTAAGCCTGTTTTGAAGCCTATCTATATTTTCTTGTACTCGAGACCTATAGAAAAACACTTTTTTATGTAGTTGCTTCAAGTCAATAATAAACTTACCTACATTCCTTAAATTCAGCCTAGGTCCTCTAGATCTCCACCTAAATATAATAGTCCCCTAACAATAACTAAGGACTAAGTAAGTATTTAAGAATAAACCCCCATACCAAGACAAAGAAAATATTTTTAACCCCCTAAAATCTGTAAATATCGGGTCCCCCGGTAGCTCAGCGGTAGAGCACCCGGCTGTAGTCAGCCCCGGAGGGTACAAAAACAAATAAGCCCTCCGGCAGGGACCGGGGGGTCGGGGGTTCGAATCCCTCCCGGGGGACCAAATAAAACATTTCTACCTAAAACTTTACATTTATAATAGTTAATATAATTCAATGAATTCATGTTTAAATTATTCCTACTCCTCTCTTATCACGGAGTGATCTTATGTATTTTTGGGCCTTTATAGTTGTTATGGCTTACTTGATCTTCATGCTAGCTCTCGGATCATATACAGCTAAATATAAGATTAAAACAGCAGAAGATCTCGTGCTTGCCGGTAGGAGAATAGGGGTTTTACTTGTTGCGACATCTTTAGCTGCAAACAATATAGGAGGTGGTAGTACTGTTGGAGTTGCTGCCCGTGCTTATGGTGGTTGGGGGTTATCTGCGGGTTGGTACATCATGACGGCAGCTCTCGCCATGATACCCGTAACTTACATCTTCTATTTAATGAGGAGAACTAGAGCGTGGACACTACCTGAGGTTATCTCAGAAAAGTTTGGTGCTCCCTCACATATAGCTACGGCTGTGCTTCAGATGATAGCTTTATCTACTCTGACAGCGTCGCAAGTACTTGCTTCAGGGACTATATTCGCGGCGTTAACGGGACTCTCATTTGAGAGCGGAGTACTTCTGGCTGGTATAATAACTACACTATACACTATATTAGGGGGTTTATGGGCTGATGTACTTACAGATTTCGTGCAATTCTTGATGATAAGCTTGGGCATGTTAATAGCGTTACCATTCATAGTGATTAATGCTGGTGGCTGGAACACCATACTCAATAACTTACCTTCTTCAAGCATGGATCCATTTAAGGCGGGCTTCAACACTATTGGAAGTTTACTCTTCATGTACATAATAACGTTTATTACAGGCGCTGAGATGGTCTCTAGAGCACTGGCTTCTAAAGATGAGAAAGTAGCTATGAAGGGTTCTCTCCTTTCAGGACTTCTTATGGGTCTTTACGCGTTCGTGCCAGCGATAATAGGCTTGGTTGCCCTGAGTACTATGCCAAATATTAGCTCTAGTGACGCTTACGCTAAAACTATGTTAAGTTACGCTCCAGAAGTAGTAGCTGGTGTAGGACTAGCAGCTATCTTAGCAGCTACCATGTCTAGTGCTGACTCAGACATGTTAGGAGCTTCATCGATTTTCGCTATCGACATCTGGAAAAGATATATCAAAAAGAACGCCTCCGATAAAGAAATAATGATATTGACTAGAATAGGTGTTGTCGTGGTTGGAGTCTTAGCTGTCTTAGCCGCCCTCACTAGGTTTGACATAATCACCATAAACACTTTTGCGTTCATGCTTAGATCAGCCGGCCCCTTCGCACCCTTTGTCTTAGGAATTTTATGGAAGAACGTAACTAAGGAGGCAGGTTTCGCGGCTATAGTATGTGGTAGTATCGCTGGTGTTTACTGGAGACTAATAGGGCAACCATACGTCGGCGATTCCGTCTTCGGTGCATTGATAGGGCTTCTAACGTTTGTTATAGTGTTGGCAATAGGTAAGATCGTGAAAAGATGAAAACATGGTTTAATTCTAGATTCACTGAGTCTAGATTTCTTACTTCACGTGTTGGTTTTTAATGGATATTTCTACTAGTAGGTATCTTAGTGATTCTATTACTCCTCTCGCCACGTCTATTTTTCTTCTGGCACTAGGCAGTATTGCGTCTGGGTAGTCTAAGTGTTGGAAGTACTCGTATATTACTTCCATTAGCTTAAAGTACTCGTTAGCTTCAGGTAGTGGTCTCCCTGATGAGAGTAGCGTTAGGGTGAATCTCTTAAGTTCTCCTATTACGTCGAGGAGTCCTAGTACGTACGGTACGTAATCAATGCCTAGCTCTTCTGAAGTAACTAGTTTCTTGTTTTTTATTAGGTTGTAGAAGATTTCTGCCTCAGCGTACTCGCTTAAGTAGTCAATAACCATGTTAGAGAACTCGTAGCAAGGGTTTTTGCTGAGTACTCCACGTAATTTAGCGTAAGCTTCTCTTAACTTACGAAGGCTTTCCTCGACCTCACCCCACCTGCTAGAGTGTATGTAAGTTATCACATAGCCAGAACTCCTCACTATCTCACGTCCTATCTTGATTAGGTCCTCTCGTGTTGAGTCTCGAGTGCTTAAAGCCTCATCAATCTTAGAACTCTCTTCTCTTAGCTTATTCTCTATCTCCGAGATCCACGAACTCATCTCGAACACCGTTAATTCCGCTTAACGACCGTATTAAGCTATACGACAATTAACCTAATCAAGTCTTAAAATCTTAAGGTTGTGTTAGGTAACGCCGGGGGGAGGATTTGAACCTCCGACCACCGGGTTAACAGCCCGGCGCTCTACCCGGCTGAGCTACCCCGGCACCTAATAATGTTTTAGTGTGAGGGTTTTAAAATATTAAAAACGTGTGTTTCAGAAGCCGTACTTGCTGAGGATTTGCTGTGCTGCCTCAACACCACTACCCAACTTAACTGGGTAATTTAGCTTGCTCAGGCTTCTCTCTAGGGCAGCTATCACTGATATGGCGTCGTTAGAGTTTACGACACCCATGTGCCCTATCCTGAATATCTTGCCTGATAGCTCCCCTAAGCCTCCGGCAATCACTATGTTGCGTCGAGACATTTCATTACTTAAGTCTTGAAACCTTATTTTCTCAGGTAGCCAAACAGCCGTAACAGTGTCTGACCTAAACTCCCTGTCTGCTAATATATTTAGACCCATAGCTTCTAGTCCTCCCCTAATAGCTTCAGCTATCACTTTATGTCTTAAGTACCTGTTCTCCAGTCCTTCAGATAAGATTCTTTTTAGTGACTCGTTTAGCGCGTAAATCATGTTGACCGGCATCGTAGAGAAGTAGTTTCTGACATTCCTCATCATAGCAAGCCACCTACGCCCGTCAAAGAAGAATAAGTCTTTCTTCTTTTCCTCTATTAGCTCTACCGCTCTCTTACTTAAACCTATTATAGCTAAGCCAGGCGGCACAGCCAAAGCTTTCTGAGAACCTGTGAAAACTACGTCAATTCCCCACTCTCTCATGTTTATTTCCATACCACCTAATGAGGCAACTGCGTCAACCACATAGATAGTCTCGGTATTCTTTAATTCCTCACCTATCTTCATTATATGATTAGCTACTCCTGTAGAAGTCTCTACGTGCTGTACTGTAAGCACCTTAGCTCCTTCTTTCTCCAGCAATTCCCGAAGACCGTCTCCTTTAAATCCCTGCCCTAGCTTACACCTAACTTCTACTGGTATTCCTCCCCTAGCCTTAGTTGCTTGAATAAAGTACTCGCCGAAATAACCACTAACTAGATTGAGTACCTTACTCCCCGGTTCTACGAAGTTAGCTATAGAAAACTCCATAGCTGAGGTCCCGCTCCCAGGCATGACGACTACCTCACCGTCCGTATTCAAGATTTTCCTAAGTATCTCAAGAGATTCTTTCAAGATATTCTCGAATTCACCTGAAACATGAGACCTAGTAACCTTAGCCAAGCTAAGTAAAACGCTTTGCTCAGAGAACGTAGGTCCAGGAATCATTAAGAGAAATCTCTCATCCACTGAGTACACCTAATAAGAACACATAGGAGACTATATAAAGCTCGTTAAGACCCATGTCTTGAATCTTAATAGGTCGATCTTTATTCGAGCATGTAAAAACATATCATGAAAGCAATGATCTAATTAAGACCTTATTTATAGGTTACTTAAAGCAGTACTTTAAATGCATTAAAGAATTACTTCAGAAACATAACTGTGCTATGATGAAGGTTTGAAGTTAAGCTTAAGTAGTGGAGAATTCATTAAACTCATGAAGTGATAACCATGAGCAAGAAGCCTGTTAAGGTTAAAGACTCAACAACAGGGAAAGAAATAGAGTTGGTTCCCGAGAAGGTATGGACTCTAGCACCTAAAGGCAGGAAAGGAGTTAAAATAGGGCTCTTTAAGAGCCCAGAGACCGGCAAATACTTCAGAGCTAAGGTTCCTGAGGACTACCCAGCTTAAGAAACTTTGTAAATAAAGCGTCAAGTTAATTTCTTTTTATAAAACAAGAATTATGTGTTGAGTGAGTAGTAGTGAGGAAGGTATTAGTAGTTTCAGATATTCACGACAATCTAGAAGCTCTCGCGAAACTCAAGCTCGTAACGCTCAAAGAAAACTACGACTTAGTAGTGTTTTTAGGGGACTTTACATCACCCTTCACTCTAAGAGAATTACTTAGCTTTGCGTCAAGGTTAGTCGGGGTTTTCGGCAACAATGACGGTGATAAAGCCCTACTGAAGAGTCTCGCACCACAACTAGTAGATCAACCCCTAGAAGAAGTTCTAGAGGGTTGGAGAGTATTTCTCATGCACGGTTTTAAAGACCAGAAACTAACAGAGAAAGTAGTTTATTCTCTCTGTGCCTCAGGCTTTTATGACGTAATACTTTACGGGCACACTCACACACCCAAAATAAATACCGTAAATAATTGCCTTACAGTTAATCCCGGCACCCTCTCAGGCTACCTAGCTGAGTTTAAGAGTTACGCAGAATTAATGATGTCAGATCATGAGGTAACAGCCCGAATCATAGAGCTAGAATCCGGTAAATACGTTGCTGAGACGTCAATACGTAAGTGAGCCACAACCTTTAAAAACATACACACACTAAGAACTTTTTCGGTGTGCTGTATGAACGAGTCTAAAGAGAGACTTAAGAAGATACTAGAAGTGATGGTTGGTAGAGTAGTAACCCCGGGTGATGTAGTAGCGTTATCTGGACTACCCAGATATGAAGTTTTAGCTACTTTCCACGTACTTGAAGCTCTTAACATAATTGAGGTGATCAACGAGAAAGGCAACTACAGAGTCTACAAGATAACTGATCTAGGCCTCAAGCTCCTTAAAGCTTTAGAAGAAGTTAATAAATCACTTATGGAGATAACAATCCCGCAAACACAAGAAACGCAGCAAGCTACCACAACTACGTAAACAAAGAACCTGACACCTTATTAACACTATATGTTTAGAATGTGTAGGATTAGGGATGACAGAGAGTGCCTACAAGAACTCACGGTGTTTTTCTTATGTGGTTATCTTGTCATGTAGTGACGTTTCGGTAGGGCTTAATCTTAGTGAAGCGTTCTTAAGTATGGGTCACTATGCCTACATCGGTTCTGCAAACATTAAGAGACCCTACTTAAGAGTCTTAAGACATTTAATGAAGGGCAGTAAGAAGCTTAAGTGGCACATAGATTACTTAACTAAGGCGTGCAACTCTGTTGGCGCTCTATTATGTAGCGGGATTGACGAGAACACACTTTATGAGATCCTTATTAAATCAGACTACGTAAAACCAAGCATTAAAGGCTTTGGTTGTAGCGACTACAAAGGAATTCACGAAACTCATTTATTTAAGTTTAATAAGGACGTAGAGTCACTTAACGAGATTATAAGCTACTTTGCCTTAATGCTTAGTAAGTATTGCGTCGAGATTGAGATAATCTTAAGCTGAAAAATAATTAGCTGAGAAACTAAAAAGAGCTTTATTCACGAAGAATAAAAGAATTACTCTTCGCTAAATTTAATTAATTCAGCCTCGTGAAGCTGTCCTAGAATCAGTGTTAGAAGATCTTTTAATTCGTCTTCGCTTATTTTCTGAGACGAGTCTTTTAAGTCTTCCATAACATGCCCAACTAATTGCTCTACGTTTCTGCTCCCGTCACATAATTGCCACACATAGAACGCACTTAATGATAGGGAATATACTTTCTCCTCGCTAACCCCTACTAAGTAGTTATCTCCTTCAATCCCTAGCTCGATTCCTTGTTTTATAGGTCTTTTGTTTTTGATTTCCTCGTAGGTGAGTAAACTACTCAATCTACTCATCTCCGAAGTCTGTAGGCTTCTCTCTTCTGTAAGGTCTCCTAGTTTTTTGGAATCTTCTCTGACCTCCTCTACGTTCTGGTCTGTAACCTTCAGGTGCTTGAGGATATCTCTCAGGTATTTCTTCAGGTTTTGGTAAAGCTGCTTCAGAACCTACTCTTATGTTTTCTTCCCCTCCAACATTGAGCTGGACTACTCCCTTAAAGACTGTCGTCCAAGCATTCCTGATCTCTATTGAGTCTCCTTCTCTTAGCTTGCTCGTTAGAGCCTTACCCCACATAGTTAGCTTAACCTTTCCGGTTTCGTCACCTACTACAGCTTCCGTGATCGTTCTGAGCCCAGACCTAGTATTTATAGTTCTTGAGGGCTCCACGCTTACTACGCGTGCTACGAGACTAACCCCGTTCATTTCCGGTTTTAAATCGCCTATCTTTACTCTCGTTTCTCCCATTTTCTTCCTCTCCGAATTTACGTACGTATAATGCTAGTTATCAGAACTTATAAACTAGAGTATTTTATTCGGGCAATGAAAAACAAGATTAGAGACCTACACGTACCCGGTTAAAAAATCCTAATTTAAGCTTTCTCAACGGATATTGCTCCTACAGGACACGCTGTCTTAGCTTGCTCTACACAATCAGACAAATCGTCAGGCACGGTACCCTCAGTAACTTCATTACCTCTGTACTCCTTCACTATCTGTGATTTCCCGTCAGGTCCTGCCTCAAATACTTGTGGACATAACGCGTAGCAGACGCCATCAGCTATGCAGAGATTCCAATCAACTTTCACTTTCAGAGGCACACTAATTCACCACAATAAAGTAATCCCCTAAACCTAAATAAATGTTTTCGCAAGCATCAACCTCGTCTTAAAGTCCAGCATAGCAGTAAAAATTTAAAAGCGAGAGAACAAGAATTAGTGTGGGTAGGGCCCGTAGCTCAGCCAGGTAGAGCGCCCGGCATAGGTCGTTGAGACCTACGGGATTCATAACCGGGCGGTCCGGGGTTCGAATCCCCGCGGGCCCACCAACTCATCCTCTTAGCCGCATAGGTCAGTGTTGAAAACACTATCTCAAGAAAATATTAATTAGGGTAATAGGAATTAAACATTAACAGGCGTGAGGAAGTGAGTGTAAGTACTGTTTGGGATTACGTTAGGGGGTCTCTTGACGACTTATTAAGCGATTATCTTAAAATAAGAAACTTTGTGAGAAACTTACTAAATAACGTGATTCTTAATGAGTTAAGGAAGTACGGCGGCCCCATAACGACTAGAGAGACCGGCAAGAATTTTTTCATAATAGGCGACATACACGGTGATTTAGAAACTCTGAAAAGAATCTTAATGAAGCTTAACATCAACTTAGTGAAGGAAGGCTCGGTAGAGTTAGTTTTCTTAGGAGATTACGTTGATAGGGGTCTGCACCAGCTAGAATGCTTGCTAACAGCCTTAATACTCAAGAACGATTTTCCAGACAACGTAATCCTTCTTAGAGGGAATCATGAACCGCCGCCTCACTTAATACCGACGCCGCATGATTTCCCTCAAATTCTCAAAATGACTTACGGCTACGTTAAAGGCACTGAAATATACCGGGATCTCATGGAGTTATTCAATAACATGCCCTCAGTCTTGTATGTGAGAGATTCTTTCGTAGCGTTGCATGGCGGGTTACCGACACAAAACTACAATTCTGAAGTCACGCTGACAGAGTACTTCTTAGGAAACAACGAGCACGAGAGGATTAAGCTACTTGAAGAGATATTATGGAACGATCCCGTAGACCTCAATATAGGGAGGAGTCCGTCTCCTAGAGGTGCTGGCTACCTATTCGGAATACCTGTTACTCAGTGGTTTCTGAAAAAGTTTAAGGTTAAGCTAGTAGTTAGAGGGCATGAACCCTCGTACGAGGGCTTCAAATTAAATCATAAAAACAAAGTGGTCACTCTTTTCAGTCGTGTAGGAGAGCCCTACTACAACAGGTACGCTTCGTACATGTCTCTTGATACAACAACATCTGCATGTTTCGAGGAACCAATACAATGTATTTATAGAATAGGACGTTAAGCTTCCTCACATAGGTTTTTCAGAGTATTCTTGTTGCTTCAAGCCTGGTTAAACTAGAAGAAAATGACTTAACTGTTCTCTTAAGTATTGTTATCCTTTAACTACCCCGAGAGGTCGCATCCTAGCTACTAGAGCCGCTATACCGACCTTATGAGATACTAAAGCAACCCTGTCAACGTCTTTGTATGCTTCCGGCATCTCCTCCACCACGGTCTCTTTAGAGGTCGCCTTAACGTAGATCCCAGAACTAAGTAGCTTGTTTAGTACTGCGTCAGCTCTGCTCCTTCTTAACGCTTCGTTTCTGGAGAGCCACCTACCCGCTCCGTGAGCCGCAGAATAGAACGTTCTCCTACCTTCTGGGATACCCACCATTAAGTAGCTGGCTGTCCCCATCGATCCAGGTATCAGGACCGGCTGTCCTATATTTCTGTAAACCTTGGGTATCTCGGGATGTCCTGGCGGGAAAGCTCTCGTAGCACCCTTCCTGTGCACTACTAGCTTGAGGATCTTCCCTTCTACCTCATGCTCTTCTAGCTTAGCTATGTTGTGTGCTACGTCGTAGATAGCTCTCAACTCAAGGTTCTCAGGCTTAGTCCCAAACACTTTAGCTACGGACTCTCTTACCCAGTGAGTTATTATCTGTCTGTTAGTGAATGCGTAGTTCGCGGCTGCCGCCATAGCCATAAAGTAGTCTTGCCCCTCTTTTGAGTTGAAGGGTACTGAGGCCAACTCTCTGTCGGGTGGGGTAAATCCGTACCTACGCATGGCTCTCTCCATAACTCCCAAGTAATCACTCGCTACCTGATGTCCTAACCCCCTAGAACCCGTGTGCACCATTATAGTTATTTGTCCTTCGTGATCTATGCCCATAGCCTTAGCTAGCTTCTCATCATATACCTTATCGACTACCTGAATCTCGAGGAAGTGATTGCCTGCTCCTAGGGTGCCTAGCTGGTCAGCTCCTCTTGACTTAGCGGTGTTGCTGACCTTACTAGCGTCAGCATATTCTATCCTCCCGTAACTCTCTATAAATTCTCTGTCTTCTTCCCAGCCAAAACCTTTACTGATAGCCCAGTCAACACCTTCGTTGAGAACTTTATCTAATTCAGTAAAGCTGAGCTTCAGCTTGCCTGTGCTGCCAACACCTGATGGAACGTTCCTAAAGATCGTATCAACGAGTTCCTTAATCTTATTCTTCACGTCGTTAAGACTTAAGTTAGTTCTCAGTAACCTAACACCGCAGTTTGATACGATTACTCCGTTAGCGATAAAGTTGTGTGCAGGATCATCTACTGTTATGTCGTATACGTATCCATTATAACTCCTAACTACTACATCCTCAACAACATCCCACACTATATCCCCGTCAACGTTCTCTTTAATCCATTCCTTAAACATAGGGAAACTCGCCAGAACTCTAGGCGCTAATATGCCTTCGTGAATAGTGCCCTCTGCAAATCTCAAGTTGGCCCATTCATTCTTCCTAGACAGTAGTAATACCGGCCCTGCTGAGTAACCGTATTTGTGTGCATTAATCGCTTCCTCAACTACAACTTCTCTCCACTTCAGAGCTTCTAGCTTAAGTTTCAGCCAGGCGATAGCTCCAAGCGCTAGCCTCTGCTTGGTTAGACTGTATACGTAACCGATCTTAGACCACAGGTTTACAAGAGATTTAGGCTTCGCAGATATCCTTAGTTTCAGCACAACCTTATCTCCGAGATCTTCTCTATCTACTCCGTGAGTTACTACCCCGAATTCTTCCAGCATTTCAGCTATGTCTTCAAGGAATGCCCTCCCGTTTTCTTCAAGACCCTTGATTTTATTGATTGACACAAACGGCTGTTCAAAATCATACCCGTTTCTTGTCTGAGGTTCACTCATTACGGCACCAAAGTAAGCTGCTAGATAGAGTCTCTTCATCCATAAGGGGAGGGTTTTCACCCATGACGGTACTCTAAACAGCGTATGTTCCTTCTTACCAGAAGGAACTCCGAGTTTCTCTAGTATCTCTCTAAAACTCTTAGCAGACACGTAAAGACCATCTTTTTGGTTAGTGAACGTCTCTCCACTATATTTTATTCTTCCCACACGCGTTTTTATCTTTGAAGGCTTATATCCAAGTAACTGTATGTCTCTCCTAATCTCTTCTAAGGATTCTCTATCTCCGTAAAACCAGGTTCTCTCGTCATCAAAGACGCCACCCCCAGTGAAGTAGCCGAGAAGCTTAATTAGTATCGGTAGTTTAGGGTTGTCTGTGTAGAGTGGGAGTAAGCCCCGCTTTTTCAGTTCTTTAGCTATACTCGAGTTGAAATCTTCTTCACTAAGTAGCAGAATTCTAGGAGGTCTCTCGTATTTTACTCCTCTGAAGGGGTACGTTGCTATCCTCATGCCTTTAACGAGCTTTTCAGCCGGTACCATACCCTTATCCGTGAGTACCGGGTGATCTCCTGAGGCCTTAATAACGTGTCCTCCTTTAGTCTTAACTATGTATATCTTACTCTCGCGTCTACCAAACCAGAAGATAACTCGTGCTGGGCGGGGACGCCCCCCACCGACTATTACAGAGTCTCCTACTCTCAGGTCTTTTATGTATCTCCAAGCCCCATAACTATCCAGAACTTTCGTATCCGGCGTTAAACAGTTGATGTCGTAACCGACTCCACCAGGCGATATGTAACCGTCCTCAGCTCTTACCCCAGCAACCCCACCAATAGGGAACCCGTACCCTTGGTGGCCGTCAGGCATAACGTATGAGGCTCTCTCAATGCCTGGCAGGCAACCAACGTTTGCTGCCTGTTCTAGCGTCAGGTCTTCACTCATCTTAGAGATTAGGAATTCATCAGCGAATATTATTGCTGGTACCTTCATGCAGTTCTTATATGATGACGGTATCTCCCACTCATACTCATTAACCCTTCTTAGAGGTACTTTCACGATCCCTCACCTACTATATAAAGAAATTTAGCTGGTTTTAAATAGGTGCGCGCGCCTCCTAACACTAGAAATATACGCTGATGCCGCACGCCACACCTGAGAGTTTTGCGATGGAATAGAAGTGAGAGATGATGTTAACTGGTGAGAACTTATACCAAGCCTGAAGAGGTTTAGGTTATTTCCTCGCTTGTGTGTAGAGTTACCTATCTCGTGTGGTGTAGGCGATGAGACGTAGCCACTTCTAATGCACGGGGGAGTTCTCACGCCAAGTAATCTCATTATGTTCATTAGTGCTGACGCGTCGAATAAGCGCTTCACCTCTCTTCACGGCTACTCCTAATAGTCTCGACAGTACTTCTTCAGCTTCACGTAAAGCTCCCTCCTAATCCTAGCAGAAACAGTCACGTAACCCAACAGAGTCACCCAACGTAATATACTAACCATAAAATAAGCTCTCAATACGTAATGATGTGTTACGTGATGTAAGCATTGTTCAGTAGTTGTGGACGGACAGCTAGCATGCCTGGAGGACCGTGAAGCTTCTGCTGGGACATGATCTTTATGATTTAGCTTTTTAAGGTTATTATAGTTTTTAAAAGTAGTCGCTAAGGATTCGGGGGGTAAGTGAGTGCCGGTCTGGAGATACTCTGTTAGGGTGGAAGACGAGAGTAGAGTGGCTAAAGCCGTAGTTAGGGATGTTCCTATTTCTTTGAAAGAGAGTTATGAGATCCTCAAGATCTTGAGAGGCATGAGGTTGAGAGAGGCTGAGAGCTTCTTAGAAAAAGTGATTAGGAAAGAGACTCCAGTACCTTATGTTAGGTACAAGCTGAGCATCGCTCATAAGAAGGGTCTTTCCACGACGTTTCCTAAGTGGAAGTCACCTATAGGTAGGTACCCTGTCAAGGCTGCGAGGGAAATCCTTAAACTCCTGAAGAACGTGGAGAATAACGCTGAGAATAAGAACTTAGATGTTGAACGTCTCTACATACTCCACATAGCAGCTCATAAAGGTAGGTATCTCAAGAGGTGGATGCCTAGAGCGTTTGCTAGAGCCACGCCTAAAATCAGGACTACGACCAACGTAGAGGTAATAGTAGCGGAGAGGTGAGAGGCTTGGTTAACATAAAAGAACACTTCATGGGTCTAAACCTTGTTAGGCTGAAGATAGACGAGTTTCTCTCAAAAAACTTTGTTAGGGCTGGTTATTCTAGGGTTGAGTTAATAAAGACACCCTTAGGTACTAGGGTAGTTCTATACGCTGACAGGCCCTCAATGATTATAGGTAGGAAAGGACAAACAATAAAACAACTCACGGAAGTCTTAGAGAAGTACTTCAAGGTTGAGAACCCACAGCTAGTTGTTACACAAGTTGAGAATCCTGACTTAGACGCTAGGATAGTCGCTAGCAGGATCGCTCTAGCTATTGAGAAAGGCTATCATTTCCGTAGGGCTGCTTTCGTAGCCTTAAGAAGAGTTCTCGGCGCGGGTGCTCAAGGAGTAGAGATAGTGATTAGCGGTAAGATAGTTAGTGAGAGAGCTAGGTATGAGAAGCTGAGAGCAGGGAAAGTATATAAGACTGGGCAACACCTAGACAGGCTCTTAGACAGAGCAATCGTACACTTACTTTTAAAGCCAGGCATCTACGGCATTGAGGTACTCATAGTGAAGCCTGGAGAGCCGGACGACATAGTTAGGGTAGGAACTGAGGTTACGGCACCTGAGAGTGCAGGCCCTCAGGCTACTCAAGAGCATGAGGGTAGTGAGTCGTCACAAGGGTGACATGCCATGAGTCTCTCTGCGAAGGAATTAAGGAGTAAGACTAAAGAAGAGCGAGATAAGCTATTAAATGAGTTAAGAACAGAGCTTATTAAGCTGAGAACACAAGCGCGGGTAGGTACTCTGAAAGATACTGCAAGAATAAGAATCATAAGAAAAAACATAGCCAGGATACTCACGATAAACCGTGAGGAAGAGCTTAAGAATGCAGCAGGTAAGGGGGCTACAAGATGAGGAGGTCTGCCAAGAACTTAATATATCATGAGTTAGTAGGGCTTGAGGTACTTGTTGAGTCGCATACTAGCTCCTCTCTAGTAAATGTTAGAGGTATCGTAGTCGGTGAGACTAAAAACCTCTTAGAAGTGTTGAGTGGTGGTAGGGTGCTTAAGATCCCTAAGGTTGGAGGTCTTTTTATTTTTAAGCTAGATGACCGAACTAATGTTATAGTGCATGGTGACGCTATAGTGGGTAGACCTGAAGACAGAATGAAGAGGATTGTAGGTGGTTAGTGATGAGTGAGTCTAGAGCACGAGATATTGGGATTAAGTTTGAGGGTCTTGAGCCGCCTAGTAAGGTGTGTGACGACCCTGAGTGTCCGTGGCACGGACACCTCAAAGTTAGGGGTGGACTCACTATAGGTAGAGTGATTAAGTTTAGAGCTAGGAAGCTAGCAGTTATTGAGAAAGAGTATTTAGTGTACGTGCGTAAGTATAAGAGGTATGAGAAGCGCAGATCTAGAATTCACGCCAGGGTACCCCCATGTGTTTCATTGAATCTCGGAGATAGTGTCTTGATCGGGGAGACGAGACCTTTAGCTAAGTCTGTAAGCTGGGTTGTGTTAGGTGTCCTTAAGAAGGGTGAGCAGTAATGTCTGAGAAAAAAGGTGGGGCAGCTCTCGGTCGTTTCGGGAGAGTTGCTGGGGTGACTGTAGGAACTAATCTTAGGGTTGCAGATAATAGTGGCGCTAAAGTAGTGATGGTGATAGGAATTCCCGGAGTTAAGAGCAGGCTACGTAGACGTCCTTCAGCCACAGTAGGCGATTTAGTTGTAGTTACTGTCAAGAAGGGTAGTACTGAGTTGGTAGGTCAGGTTCTCCAAGCAGTCATTATAAGGCAGCGAAAACCGTTTAGGAGGAGTGATGGTAGGTGGCTTAGTTTCGAGGACAACGCTTGCGTGATAATAGCGCCTGACGGCACTCCTAAGGGAACAGAAGTTAGGGGACCTATGGCTAGGGAAGCTGCGGAGAGGTGGCCTAGAATAGCTACTTTAGCCTCAATTATTGTGTGAGGTGATTCAAGTGAGCCCCTCTATTAAGCCGAGTAAGCAGAGACTAAGTATGCGTGAGGCACCTATTCATCTAAGACACAAATACTTGACCGCACCTCTCTCTAGAGAACTCAGAGAGAAGCTAGGTATTAAGAGAATCTATGTGAGAGCTGGTGACACCGTTAAGATAGTGAGGGGGGATTGGAAAGGCCACGAGGGTAAGGTAGTCAAGGTAGATTATGAAGAGATAGCACTACATGTTGAAGGAGTTACCATAAAGAAGGCTGATGGGACCCCTGTCTACTACCCTATCCACCCTTCTAAAGTAGTGATAATCAAGCTAGATCTCAGTGATAAGAAGCGTATGAAGATAGTAGAGAGGAGAGGAGGTAAGACTAAAGAGGTGTCTGGAGAGGAGACCAGCAGTAACGCTAATAAGGAGTCAAAACCTATGGAAGGAGGTGGTGTGAGTGGCTAGGAAAGGAGGTAGTAGGCACATAAAGAGTTTTGGAGCACCGGTTTTCTGGCCTATACTTAGGAAAGCCTATAAATGGACCGTGAAGACGTCTCCGGGACCACACCCAATTAGTAGGTCAGTGCCCTTACTGATCGTCGTAAGAGATTTTATGGGATTAGCTGAGACTAGTAGTGAGGCAAGAAAAATCATAGCTGAGGGTAATATAAAAGTTGACGGCAGGGTTCGTAAAGACTACAAGTTTCCTGTCGGTATAATGGACGTAATCGAGGTAGTTAAGTCAGGCGAGTACTATAGAGTAGTTCCAGTACCTACGAGAGTTTTAGGTTTAATACCCATATCGGAGGATGAGGCTTCCTTCAAGCTGTGCAGGATTGAGAATAAGACTACGGTTAAGGGTGGTCACATACAGTTAAATCTTCATGACGGCAGGAACGTCTTAGTGAGGATTTCTGATCCTAGAAATCCTGTTGAAGATGTTTATGATACCTTAGGTACTGTTAAGTTGTCACTAAGAGACGGCAAGATAGAAGAGCATTATCCTATGAAGGAAGGGTCTGTAGCTACGATCGTTGGCGGCAAGAATGTCGGGAGGGTAGCTAAGATACTGAAAATATATGAAGGCATGAGGCATTATCGCAGGCAAGTCCGGCTAAGCGATTTTAAAGGTAGTGAGTTCTTCACGACCTTAGATAAAGTCTTTGTTTTAGGCCTCGATAAGCCCGTGATTAGGGTTCCTGAGGGAGCTATATGAGTGTTGTTCGTAAAGCTAAAGTAGAGGTAAGCGAGGAAGTAGTCAGAAGAGTTCTAGAGAGTTGGGAGTCTAACCCGATGAGGAAGCCTAGGTTAGCTAAGGTTACTGTCAACATAGGTGTCGGAGAATCTGGTGAGAGACTTAGGAAAGCTGCTAAGATTCTTGAAATGCTTACTGGGCAGAAATCTTCGGAGAGGAGGGCTAAGAAGACTATAAAGGAATTTAACGTTAGGAAGGGGGAGCCCATAGCTGTTGCTGTGACTCTAAGGGGTGGGAAAGCCGTGAGTTTTCTTAATAAAGTTCTTGACGCGATGGGCAGACGCGTTAAGGCTTCAAGCTTTGATGACTACGGTAACGTGTCAATAGGCATTAAAGAGCATATAATGCTTCCCGGCGTTAAGTATGATCCAGAGTTAGGGATTTTCGGGATGGATGTCTGCGTTACTCTAGAGAAGCCTGGGTTAAGAGTTATGAGGAGGAAAGTTAAGAAATCGCGTGTGCCTTACAGGCAGAGGGTTTCACGAGAGGAAGCAATGGTTTTCTTTATTAAGGAACTCAACACTAAGGTGGTGTGAGATGGGGAAGTTTAGACCTCCTAAGGTTAGGAAGTACGGTAGGGGCGTGCAGGTTTGTCAGCGTTGCGGGTCTCGTGACGCAGTAATACAGAAATATAACCTGTACTTGTGTAGGCAGTGTTTCAGGGAAGTAGCTAGTGAGTTAGGCTTTAAGAAATATATGTGAGGTGAGTGCTTGTATGGTGATGATGGATACCCTAGCTAACGCTTTGGTGACCCTGAAGAACTGTGAGTTGAGGGGTAAGAAAGAAGCTATTATTATGCCTGCTTCCAAACTCATAGCTATGACTTTGAGGACTCTCCAGAGATACGGGTATGTAGGTGAGTTTGAGTACATAGATGACGGGAGATCTGGCAAGATCAAGGTTCAGCTGCTTGGCAGAATCAACGACGCCGGTGTAATAAAGCCTAGAACGCCTATAAAGTACGCAGAGCTGCGTAGCATGCCTGACTGGCTAAGGAAAATACTGCCTTCTAGAGATATTGGTCTACTAATACTTTCAACTCCTCAGGGAGTCATGTCTCATAAAGAAGCGTTAGAGAGGAAGATTGGAGGCATTCTGTTAGCGTACGTCTACTAGGGTGAGTACTCATGGTTAGAGCAGTCGTGGTTAAAGATCACGTAGATATCCCTGAAGACGTTACCGTATTAGTTGATGGGCATAAAGTAGTCGTTAAAGGTCCTAAAGGAGAGATCGCCAGAGACTTTAGCTTTGCTGAGAAAGTGAAGATTAGTGTTGAAGACGGAAAAGTAATGGTTTCCACTTTCTTTGCTAGGAGGGAAGACGTGGCTCAAGTATACGCTATTTCAGCACATATAAAAAACATGATTTTAGGGGTAACTAAGGGTTTCAGGTATTGGTTGAGGATAGTATACTCGCATTTCCCTATAAGCGTCAAGGTCGAAGACGATAAAGTGCTTATAGAGAATTTCATAGGTGAGAGAAACCCTAGAGTAGCTAAGATAATCGGTAATGTGAAGGTTAAGGTGCAGAAAAACGACATAGTAGTTGAGGGTATTAACTTAGAAGAAGTTAGTCAGACTGCCGCTAACATAGAGCAAGCAACTAAGATTAGGGGGCTTGATAGACGTGTGTTTGCTGACGGCATATACATATACAAGAAAGAGTTTATGGAGGGTGGTGAGATTTGAGTAGCGTGAGTAAGAAGATAAGGTTAATAAGGAGTAAGCGGAGGATAAGGTTCTTAAGGCATCAGTGGTGGAAGTTCTGGAAGTTCGTTAATGACTTGAAGTGGAGGAGACCTAAAGGAGTAGATAATCCTATGCGGTTGAGACTTAAGGGAATGCCTCCAAGACCCTCATCTGGATTCGGCACCCCTAAAGAGATAAGAGGGCTTCATCCGTCAGGTCTGAGGCCTATAGTAGTACATAACGTTAAAGAGCTCGAGTCTCTGAACCCTGCTGAAGTAATAGTTTACGTGGGTAGGACAGTAGGCAGGCGTAAGAAAGCCGAGATAATCGCTAGAGCTAGAGAGTTAGGTATGTTAGTAGCTAATGAGGGTGTTAAGCAATGAGTGATTTAAGCTTACAGAAAAGATTAGCTGCTGAAATTCTGAAAGTTGGTGTGTCTAGAGTAAGGATAGACCCTGCAAGAATAGAGGATGTGGAGTCAGCGCTAACTAAGGAGGATATCAGGAAGCTAATAGAGAGTGGTGTTATCTGGGCTGAGCAAGCTAAAGGAAATTCTAGGGGTAGGTGGAAAGAGCTTCATGAGAAGAGAAAGAAGGGTCATAGGAGGGGCTACGGGAGAAGGAAAGGTAGTAGGGTGTCTAGGAGTAATACAGAAAGAATTTATGTCAGTACTGCTAGAAAGCTTAGAAGATATCTAAGATGGTTAAGAGATGAAGAAGTAATTGATAGGAAGACATACAGAGTCTTATACTCGCGAATTAAGGGAGGGATGTTCAGGAGTCTCTCGGATCTTAAAAGACACTTAATTGAGTTAGGTATAAAGGTGAGGTAGCGTTGGCTCGTGGACCAACATATAAAGTTCCTTATAGGAGAAGGAGAGAAGGCAAGACAAACTACTACAAGCGTTACAGAATGATAAAATCAGGGAGATTGCTGAGAGCTGTCATAAGAAAAACTAACACACAAATAATCGTTCAGATAGTAAAGTTTTCCATAAACGGTGACGAGACTATAGTAGGGGTCAGTAGTAAGTCTTTACGTAGGTATGGGTGGTTAGGAGACCTAAATAACACGCCAGCAGCTTACCTGACTGGATTGCTGGCTGGGGTTCTCGCAGTCAAGAAGAATATAAAGGAAGTGATCCCTGACATAGGACTTCACAAAGCTTCTAAAGGTGCTCGCGTGTTTGCTGTTATGAGGGGTCTGTTAGACGCCGGCGTTCAGATCCCGGTATCTGAGGGAGTCATACCTCCTCAAGATAGGATAGAAGGCCAGCATATAGCCGAGTATGCTGAGAAAACCTACTCGGAGAGTGAGGACTTATTCAAGAAATACTTTGGGGAGTATATTAAGAGAGGTCTTGACCCGCGCAACTTACCTCAACACTTTAGAGAAGTACGTGAGAAGATACTAAAAATTCTTTCTTCAGGTGAAGAAAAGTGAGTGAAGCGTTGAGTGAGTGGGCTCCGAAAACTAAGTTAGGCAGAATGGTTAAGGAAGGCAGAATATCAAGCATTAAGGAAATATTTGATCAAAATCTCATAATCAGAGAGCCCGAGATAGTTGATTACCTATTACCTAACCTCAAGCATGAAGTTCTCGACGTAACGATAGTTCAGAAACAGACTGACGCTGGTGAGGTAAGTAAGTTTAGAGTTGTAGTAGTGATAGGTAATTTCGACGGATACGTTGGTCTGGGAGTAGGCAAAGCCAAGCAAATAAGGCAGGCAATAGACAAGGCGCTCAGAGAAGCTAAACTAAACATAACGCCTGTAAGAAGAGGTTGTGGGAGTTGGGTGTGTTCTTGCACAGACCCTCACAGCGTACCCTTCAAAGTTGAGGGCAAGAGCGGGTCTGTCAAGATAATGCTAGTTCCTGCTCCTAAAGGTACTGGACTTGTCGCTGGAGACGTAGCTAAGGTTATTCTGAGGTATGCAGGAATAAGCGATGTGTGGACTTGGTCTAAAGGCGAAACAAGAACTACCATAAACTTTGCTTACGCAACATTCGATGCCTTAAGAAGAACTTATAAGTTTGTTACTCCATATGACTGGGTCAGGGGTAGCTCCTAATGAGTACTCTCTATGCGATAATCAGGTTGAGAGGTCTTAGCGGGGTTCCTCCAGACGTCGCTGAGACTCTAAGGAAGCTTAGGTTGACAAGAAAATACACGGCCGTAATCTATCCTAAAACTCCCTCTATCGAAGGGATGTTAGCCGTAGTGAAAGACTGGGTTACATGGGGAGAAATAAATGAGGAAACTCTTAAGGAGTTACTGATTAAGCGTGGTAGACTAGCAGGGAATAAACCGATTACGGAGGAGCTCATTAAGGAGAAGTTCAGCATGAGCATAGACGAGTTCGTGAAGGCGTTAATTAATGGCAAGCTACAACTACACAAGCTTGACAATATCATAAAGCCTGTGTTCAGGCTGCACCCACCTAAGGGAGGCTTTAAGAAAAGTACTAGGAAGCCTATAGGTAGTGATGGAGAACTAGGGTACAGAGGCTCCGAGATAAATAAGCTTTTACTGAAAATGATGTAGTTAGGTGGTGTTGATGGTAGTAAGAAAAGAAAAGAAGAGTAGGAAAATGAGGGGCAGTAGAACACACGGCTACGGTAGAGTAGGGCAACACAGGAAAGCCGGTAGTAGGGGGGGTAGGGGTGCTGCAGGAATGCACAAACATAAGTGGACGTGGGTAGTTAAATACCATCCTGACTGGTTCGGCAAACACGGATTCAAGAACCCTAACCCAACAATAGTGAAAGATGAGATTAAAGCCATTAATCTTAAGGAACTTTCAGAAAAAATAGAAGAACTACTTCGAGAAAATAAGCTTAAGCAAGAAAATAACTTAATAGTCATTAACTTAGAAGAGCTAGGCTATAACAAACTTCTCGGTGAGGGAAGCATATCAAAACCCGTAAAAATAATAGCAGCGAGAGCTACTAAGACAGCTGTAGAGAAAGTCAGGAAAGCAGGCGGGGAGGTACTGGCCCCCTCACCAACTTGAAGGACAAGAACTTCTTTGGGTGCTTCATTAATTCACACATCTATTTAGATCTACATACGGTAA
>ERZ1669249.106-NODE-106-length-48715-cov-5.876017_pt1 | contig 48715 bp, 46 predicted proteins | sample MGYA00579293_ERZ1669249 | MGnify/ENA primary metagenome ERZ1669249 (study PRJEB41166, sample SAMN08046057) | hot springs metagenome | biome: hot spring; feature: neutral hot spring; material: thermophilic sediment; isolation source: thermophilic sediment from... | reverse complement strand
GCGACGGGGTGGGAGAGTAGGTCATCGCCAGAGAGCCTTCCTCCCTTTTTTTGTTACTTCATCTCATGAGGGTAAGGTACTCTGGGATGTCTAACTTCTATTAAGGTCTTAATGAAGCTTTGGGATATCTTTTCTAACTCTTCAAGAGTAAGTCTACTGTTTTCTAATTGTCCATCATTTAGTTTTTCTCTTATTACATCTCTAACTACTTTTTCAATGTTTTCAGGGGTAATATTTTTAAGGCTTCTTGTTGCAGCTTCAACACTATCCGCTAACATTACAATTGCAGCTTCTTTTGATTTCGGTTTAGGCCCTGGATATCTGAAATCTAATTCAGGCACTAGTTGATTTGGGTTTAATTGTTTTTGTTTCATGTAAAAGTACGAAAGTAGACTGGTTCCGTGATGTTGTTCCACGATATCTATGATGTTTTTAGGAAATTTGTGTTTATTTAGTATTTCTGCTCCATCCTTGGGATGAGATTTAATTATGATGGCACTGAGATAGGGGGAAAGGTCATCATGAGGATTCTTTTGATTAGGTAGGAGATTTTCAATAAAATATTGTGGCCTTTTCATTTTCCCAATATCGTGGTATAAAGAAGCAATTCTTACAATTTTCTGACTTGCTCCAGACGCTTCTGCGGCTCTTTCGGCAAGATTTCCCACAATTAAGCTATGATAGTATGTTCCAGGTGCCTCCATAATTAATTCTCTTAATAATGGATGATTGGGATTTGTTAATTCGAATAACTTTAATGGACTTGCAAGTCGGAATAGATCCTCTATTATAGGAATAAGTCCTATGGCGAGAATACCAGAGATTATGGGATTTATTACGCTATAAATTGAATCAGAAAGATTTATATATACTTCTTGATAGGCATACTTGATGAGTAGAATTGCAAAAATTCTCAGGAAGGTTAATACAAAAGAGGTTTTAAGATAGGTTACTCTATCTTCTAACCTTCGTAGTCCTCTATAAATAAAAACAAAATCAAAAATCAAAAGAATAGGTATTATAAACGATCTTAGAAAGATTGAAGATAGTAGTATCAGAGAAAGACTAAGAATTGCATAATCGGGGAAGTCTGTTAGGCTCAATACTATAAAGAGGAGAGTGTTTATAGGTGCAAGATATATGGAATAAAAGGAGAAAACTTTTGAAATGATTAACCCAGATAAGAATATGGTATTTATAAAAAGAAAGATGTTTAAGTCTTTTACATTTACTTGTCCAAAGTAGAATATAAGAGCAATTAGAGATAGATGGAGAAAGGCGGTAAGTAAAAATAAGCTTAGAAATCTTAAGATGTTTTTAGGGGATAAAGTATATCCTAAAGCTTCTAATATTTGAAATTTTTCTTTAGTTACTTTTTCACCCTTTTTTAAGATTATTTCTCCTTTCGAAATTATCCTTTCGATAGGTTTTATTGACTTTATAAGTTCTGCTTTTTTATTTTCCGTTTCTTTAATATCTATGAACATATTTGGAACAATAAGGGTATCACTCAATTTTTTACTTATATCTTGAGGAAGCCTTAACTCATAGACCAAGAATCTAATAAATTCTTGTTTCTTAGTACCTATTTCTTCCTCTTTAATTCCTTTTGAATAATTTTCAATAATCCAACTTTCAATTTTTTTTCGAAGGGTATTTACCGTAGATAACTGTAATCTAGAGATGTAGCTATAAACTTCTGGATGTTCAGAGCTTTGAGAGAAAAGTTCTGAGAGTTTTGATAACATTTTTATAGTGATATTTTGATCCACAGTATATATGGGTTTAAATTGAGAAAGTAACAAATTTTTAATTCTTTCAGTTTCGGTTTCGTCTCTATATATCACTGTTCTTAGAGCTATGATATCTTTAGGGGCTATGTTATTGATTTTCAATGGAGGAATAAAAATAAAATCAAGGGTTAATACTAATAGGTCCCCTAAAAGGAATAAAACCAGGATTAATAAAAGATTATGTTTGAGATTTTTGCTTATTTCTGTTTTGAATTTTTTAAAATACTTATATAAGTTTTTATAGTCAGTAAACTCTTTTTTCATGATGTTAAATATTTTATCATTTATTGACCTCTTTTTCACTATAATATATAATAAACTTGGCTTTGGGGAGTAGCCAAGCTGGTAAGGCAGCGGACTTTGGATCCGCCATTCGCTGGTTCGAATCCAGCCTCCCCAGCCAATTTTTTATTATCCCTTTTAATGTTTATGAATGATTTTAAGGCTATTATTTTGGCTGCTGGTCAAGGTAAAAGGATGAAGACTGATTTACCTAAGGTTCTTCATCCCCTCTATGAAAACACCCTTTTAGAATTTCTACTCGAAACAGTAAAAACTGTCTTTGAAAAGGAATATATTTTGGTGGTAAGTCCAAAGGTAAGGACTTACTTAAATTCTATATCGGAGGAGAACGTCGTAATTCAAGATGTCCCTTTAGGAACAGGAGACGCTGTAAAAAGGTTAGAAAATTGGTTAGACGCTTATGAAGGAGATGTATTGATACTTCCAGGAGATATGCCTCTTATTAAAAGTGAAACCTTAATAAAAATTTGTAATGTACATAGAGAAAACAATAATATTTGTACCTTGGTTACAACTTTTTTAGATAATCCTTGTGGATATGGGAGAGTAGTAAGGGATAAGAATGGAGAGGTTTTGAAGATTGTTGAGGAAAAAGATGCTACGGAAGAAGAGAAAAAAATTAAAGAAATAAATACATCGGTCTATGCTTTTAAATGGAGAGAACTAAGAGAGGTTTTACAACTTTTGAAAAACGATAATGCTCAAGGAGAATTTTACCTCACCGATGTGATAGAAATCTTTAATAAAAGGAATTTAAAGATTGGTACGGTAGTTGTCGATCCTGTTGAGGTTTTAGGCGCAAATACTCAGGAAGAGTTAAGCACTTTAAGAAAGATATTGAAGGAAAGAATAAATAAAATTAATATGAATAATGGAGTGATAATTATAGATCCGGATACAGTTATTATTGGACATAAGGTCTCAATTGAAAAAGATGTTATAATACAGCCTGAAGTTTTTATATTAGGAAATTATGTAATTAAAAAGAATTCTTATATTGGTCCCTTGTCTTACATAAATTCTAAGACTGAATAAGAAGGAGAATGGAAGATGGGACAGAGATGTTTAGCTCTTTATAGTGGTACTTCAAACAGGGAGCTTGCCGAAGAAGTTGCGAAATACTTAGGGGTTGAATTAGGAGAGATTGAGATTAGAAGATTTTCAGACGGTGAGATTTATGCAAGAATTGCAAAGAGTGTGAGGGGAGCAGAGGTTTATGTTATTCAATCTTTGGGAAGTAAAGTTAATGAGTATTTTATGGAACTTCTTATAATCATTGATGCTTTAAAGAGAGCTTCTGCTGATGAGGTTACCGCAGTTATTCCTTATTATGCTTATGCAAGGCAAGATAGAAAGACTAAATCAAGAGAGCCCATATCTGCGAAGCTTATAGCTAATCTTTTAACAGTTGCAGGAGCTTCTCGTGTTGTTACTATGGATCTTCATGCTGGACAAATTCAGGGATTTTTTGATATTCCTGTAGACAATTTGTCAGCTTTACCTCTTTTTACAAGATATTTTCAAGATAAAAATCTTAAAAATCCGGTAGTGGTCTCTCCGGATATAGGGGGAGTAACAAGGGCAAGAGCTCTTGCTGATAGGTTACATACACCCTTAGCTATAATATATAAAAGAAGACCAGCACCTGAAGTTGCGGAAGTGGAAGAAATTATTGGAGAGGTAGAGGGGAGAGATGTTATAATATGTGATGATATTGTTACTACTGGGAACACATTGTTTTCAGCTGCTAAACTTCTCAAATTAAAAGGGGCGAGGGATATTTATGCAGCGGTGACTCATGGTATATTAACTAATGATGCCCATAAAAAATTGCAAGAATCTGAAATAAAGGAATTGGTAGTAACTAATACAATACCTATACCGTTAGAAAAGAGGGTACCAAAGTTAACTATTATTTCTATAGGAAATCTACTTGGAGAAGCCATAAAGAGAATTTCTAACAAAGACTCTCTAAGTTCATTATTTGATTAAAAACTCATAAGGAGGTAAGAAAAAATGGAAATAACCGAGATAAAAGTAAAGAAAAGAGATAAAATAGGTAAACAGTTTGCTAAAAAATATAGAAGGTCTAATTTAATACCTGGAGTCGTTTATGGGGCTCACTTAAAAGAAAATATTCACATATTAGTAGAAAAAAAAGATTTATGGAGCTTAATAAAGAAAGGGCATGCTAAGGAACAACACCTTCTAAGGCTTATAATAGAGAATGGAGAAAATACCATAACTGAAAATGCTATTTTGCAAGATTTACAAATAGATCCTATAAAAGATGAATTTCTTCACGTAGATTTTCATGCTATAACCCTGGAAGAACTGGTCGATGTTTATGTCCCTATATTACTTGTAGGAGAAGCTAAAGGTATAAAGCAGGGTGGTATATTGCAACATGGAGTTGAGGAGATCTTGATAAGAGCTCTCCCCTTGGATGTGCCTCCTCATATAGAGGTAGATATAACGGATCTTGAAATAGGCGAATCCATAACTGTTGGAGATCTTAAGTTTCCTGAAAATATTAAAGTTTTGACTCCTTTAGATGAAGTGGTTGTAGGCATAATTCCTCCTAAGGGATATACTGAGGAGGTTACTACTGGGGAAGCACAAACAGAGTCTCAAACTTAAAATTTTTATAAGGAGTGAGAATTAAAATGATTAAAATTGTAACTGATAGTACTGCTGCGCTTCCTAAAGAATATGTAGAAAAATACGACGTAACGGTTGTACCACTAAAAGTTGCTTTTGGAGATGAAGTTTATAGAGATGGAGTAGATATTACCCCTGAAATATTTTTCAAAAAGGTAAAAGAGAGTACTGTTTTTCCTAAAACCTCTCAGCCTTCTGTGGAAGAATTTTATCAAGCTTATCAAAATATTTTTGAGAAACATCCAGATACTGAGGCAATAATTTCTATTCATATTTCAGCAAAGTTAAGTGGAACTGTGGGATCTGCTAATGCTGCAAGGGAAATTCATCCTCAAAAAGATAAGATATTTGTTGTTGATTCAAAACTTACAGAACTTGCTCTTGGTGTTGTGGTAATTGAACTTGCAAAGGCTATAGAGAAAGGTGCAAAAGTAGATGATCTTATAAATCTTGCTGAGAAATTGTATCTAAATAGCAATATAAAATTTACGGTAGACACTTTGGAGTATCTCTATAGAGGTGGGAGAATTGGGGCAGCTCAAGCATGGATGGGAAGCATCCTGCAAATTAAACCCATCTTGGAATTGAGAGAAGGGGCTATTGAACCAGTGGAAAGGGTAAGAACTAAGCAAAAATTAAGGGCAAGAATTATTGAGCTTATTAAGGAATATGCAGGGAAAGATCCTGTAAAAATTGCTGTTGCTTACTCAGACAATTATGAAGAAGTCTTAGAGATATCTCAAGAGGTAAAAAATACTCTCAATATTACTGATTTTTATATGGGATTCTTTAGCTGTACTATTCTTTCTCATATTGGTCCTGGCTCCTGGGGAATAATAGCTTTTAAAGAAGTTTAAGAAGGAGATGATGAATAAATTGTTACAACAGATAGTGGATGACTTAGATAAATTTTTGGCCATATTTCCTAATGATATAAAAAATAGATTAGAGCAAGATCCTGATATAAAGGATCTTATAGAAGTAGTGCTTGACCTTGGAAGAGAAATTGAGGCAAGATTTTACAAAAAGACTGTTATTTTCGAAGGAAGATTTACCACTGAGGAAGATCTAAATTATATTATCGCAAGAGTAGGGGAATTTAGTGGGGATAAGAGGGCAGGTATAGAAAGGACTCTTCATAGGATTTCTGCTATAGAGAATAGACATGGGAGGATAATTGGGCTAACCTGTAGAGTGGGAAGAGCTGTATTAGGAACGGTAGATATAATAAGAGATGTTATTGAAACAGGCAAAAATATACTTCTTCTAGGTAAGCCTGGTGTAGGTAAGACTACTCTTTTAAGAGAGACTGCAAGGGTTCTTGCTGATGAGCTTGGTAAAAGGGTTATTATTATTGATACTTCTAATGAGATTGGTGGAGATGGTGATATTCCCCATCCTGCCATAGGCAGAGCAAGGAGAATGCAAGTTCCAAATCCATCAAAACAGCACGATGTTATGATTGAAGCGGTAGAAAATCATATGCCTGAGGTTATTGTAATTGATGAGATTGGAACAGAACTTGAAGCGAAAGCTGCAAGAACTATTGCAGAAAGAGGTGTGCAGTTGATTGGGACAGCCCATGGTATAACTTTGCAAAATTTACTTCTCAACCCAACTCTTTCTGATCTTGTAGGGGGAATTCAGGTAGTTACTTTAAGTGATGAAGAAGCAAAAAGAAGAGGTACCCAAAAAACTGTCTTAGAGAGAAAGGCTCCTCCTACTTTTCAAGTGGTAATAGAGATTCAAGAGAGAGATAGGCTTGCTATTCATCATGATGTGGCAAAAACCGTTGATGCATTACTTAGAGGATATATTATAAAACCAGAGATAAGAGTAAGAACCCCTGAGGGAGAAGTTAAAAAGGTTGAAGCTCCTACTATTGAACCTGTGGAAGAAGAGGAAGAAGTATCGGTTTTTGGAAAGCCTGAGAAAATAGAGAAAAGAACAGAACCTTTAAGGATATTTCCTTATGGTATAAGCAGAAATAGATTGGAGAAAGCAATACGCAATTTAGGTGTTCCTGCTTTTGTAGTTAAAAATCTTTCTGAAGCTAATTGTCTTTTGATTCTAAAAGCACATCAAAAGAGAGCAAAGGATCTTTTGAAGGAGGCGGAGAAAAAGGGTATTAAAATTGCTGTATTAAGAAGCAATACTGTAACCCAGATAGAAAGATTTTTAAGCGAGGAATTTGGAATAGCTATAAGCAGTAAGAGTGATGCTGAGGAAGAAGCATTAAGAGAGGCTCAAGAGGGTATAGAATATGTATTAACTCATGATGAGCCTTACGAATTATCACCTCAACCTGCTTATATAAGAAGATTACAACATCAACTTATTCAACAGTATGGTTTACACTCCGAAAGTGTTGGAGTAGAACCTTTTCGCAAGGTAAGAATATATCCTTCTCATTAAGGAATATGAAAAATAATCTTTTTATAACCTTTGAAGGAATAGATGGATCTGGAAAGACTACGCAAGCTTTACTTTTAAAGGAGCATTTTGAAAGTAAGGGTTATAAAGTTCATCTTACGAGAGAGCCTGGAGGAACAGATGTGGGAAATAAAATAAGAGAAATACTTTTAAACCCTGCTTTTTCAATAAATTACTGGACAGAAGCCTTTTTGTATTTAGCATCCAGAGTAGAAAATACTATTAATATTATTAAAAAACTTAAGGAAAATTATGTAGTAATCTGTGAAAGGTATGCTGATTCAACCCTTGCTTATCAAGGATACGGAAGAAATTTACCTTTGGAACTTCTTGTAGAGATGAATCAGATAGCTACTTTTGGATTAAAGCCAAATCTTACTATTTTGATTGATTTAGATCCTGAATTGGCTTTGAGAAGAAAAAAAAGTTTTGATAGAATTGAAAGAGAAAACATAGAATTTTATTATAAAGTAAGAAAAGGGTACTTGGAGATTGCTAAAAAGGAAAAAGAAAGGTTCATAATAATACCTGGAGATTTGTCAAAAGGAGAGATTTTTAAAAGAATTGTTGAAGAAATAGAGAGAAAAAACCTTGGAGAGGTGCAGAAATGAAGTTAGTTTTTGCCATTATTCAGGAGGAGGATTGGAAAAAGGTAAGGGAGATTTTTATAGAACATAATTTTTCTCTTACCTTTTTCAAGAGTAAAGGAGGTTTTTTAGAGGAAGGGTCTGTAACACTGATGACAGTGGTAGATGATGATAGGTTTGAAGAAGTTTTGACTATTTTAAGAGAAAATTGTAAAGAAAGAGAAAAGATGATTATTCCTCCTCTTCCCTCCGTAGAGTTACTAAGAACTGTGCCTATGCCTGTTAAAATAAAAGTAGGCGGAGCGGTAGTTTTTGCTGTAGATGTAAGCTATTTTGAAAAGATATAGTTATGGCATTTAAGGAAATAGTTGGTCAAAGACAAGCAGTAGAAATATTGAGAAAAGCTATTCATGAAAATAGGTTATCTCAAACTTATCTTTTTGTAGGACCCGAAGGCGTTGGTAAAAAACTAACTGCAATTTCTCTTGTTCAAGCCTTAAATTGTAAGATAGAACCCTTTGAGGGATGTGGTAAATGTGATATTTGTGAGGCTATTAAAAACCTTTCTTATCCTGACCTATTCTATATTGAGCCCGAGGGACAATGGTATAAAATACAACAAGTAAGAGAATTGAGAAAAGAAGCATATGTAAAGCCATACATAGGTGATTTGAAAGTGTTTATATTAGATGAAGCACATCAATTAAGAAATGAGGGGGCTAATGCTCTTTTGAAGATATTAGAGGAACCTCCAGAGCATACATTGTTTATTCTGATAGCTTACAGACCTGAATTATTACTACCTACAATTATTTCAAGAAGTCAAATCATAAACTTTACGTATTTGACTTATGAAGAAGTATGGCGGATAATAGAAGATAAAGTTCCTGAAGATAGGCTTGAAGTTCTTGTAAATTTATCCCAAGGAAGTGTAGGAAAGGCTTTTTTTTGGAATGATGAAAATAATTGGACAAAAAGGGTAGAACTATTTAAATATCTTACCCTTCTTAAGAAAGACAAATTATATTCTCCTTTTGACCTTGTTGATTTTTTAGCAGAAGAAAAGGATAATGAGAAGATCATAAGCTTACTTGAGCTTGTTCTTTTTTGGTGGAGAGATCTCTTTTTCTGGAAGCTTACAGGAGATGAAAAATATATCACTCAAAAAGATTTTTCTGTAGAGATAGCAAGAAAATCTCAGGAATATTCAATTTCAGAGTTAAAAACCTTTTTTAGATTAACTCAGGATGCTATAAGAGGTATTAGAAATAATGCTAATTTATTGTTGACTTTAGAGACTTTATTTTTGAGAGTAGGTTTGGGCTCGTGATGATGCTTGAGGATAAAGAAAGTATATACGTGGTAGGAATAAGATTAAGAAGTTTGAAGGTTTATTATTTCTCAACCACTGATCCTGATCTGAAAGTGGGAGATGTGGTAATAGTAAAGACTGTTCAAGGGATGGAAGCGGGAAGAGTAGTAATTCCTCCTTTTGTTCCTTCAGAAAATTTTGAACCCCCTTCTCCTCTAAAACCTATATTGAGAAGAGCAACTGAGGATGATTTAAAAAAAATAGAAGAGTATAGAGAAAAAGAAAGAGAAGTTCTTCGATTTGCACAAGAAAAAGCTAAGACTTTGAATTTACCTATGAAAATGCTTGCTTGTGAGATTAATTTTGATTACAGTAAAATTACTATACATTTTGCATCTGAAGAGAGAGTTGATTTTAGGGAGTTAGTAAAGGAACTTGCAGCTCAATATAAGACCAGGATTGAATTGCATCAAGTGGGAGTAAGGGATGAGGTAAGGTATTTAGGAGGTCTTGGAATTTGTGGAAGAGAAGTTTGTTGTCATCTTTATCTTCAGGATTTTGAATCTATTTCGGTAAAGATGGCAAAGGAACAGGGGCTCGCTTTAAACCCGTTAAAAATTTCTGGTATTTGTGGAAGATTAATGTGTTGTTTGTCTTACGAATATAAGACATATCAAGATATAAAAGCGAATTTACCTCCTAAGGGTACAGTAGTGGAGACGAGACAAGGAAAAGGAGTGGTTGTAGATCATCATGTACCGTTAAATAAGCTGGTTGTGGAGTTTGATGAAGAAAGAAGAGAGTTAGTCTCTTTAGACGAGATTGAGAAAATCTATACGAAAGAGGAAAAAGAAAGGGATAAAGATAAAGTTCTTGAGAAGATACTTAAGATGTTAGAAGAAGATGATGAGCAAGGCTGATGGAAGCTGTTTCTCTTGAGGAGATTAAGCTATTTTTTTGGAGAAGGGGTTATCAAATTGACGAATGTTGTCAAAAAGAAAGGATAATATTACCCAAGGATTTATCCTTAGAAGGGGACTATTTTAATTTCCTCTCTCATTATAGGTTTAGAAGACTATTAAGTGATATAATTCACTCTCAGGATAATGGAAGGGTCAATCTTGAAAAACTATTTTCCCGATGGAATTTAGAAGAGATAAGAGAATACTGGGAATTTCTAGTTAAAAGCGGAATTTTAACTTTAGTTAATGAGAATTATTATTTTTCCTATCCCTATATTGATAATTTTGGGGAAACTCTTGAGTGGTATATATCTGGTTTATTAGTGAAGGAGTTTAAGATGCCTACAGTTTGGGGTGTAAAAATCAGAGAACTAAAGGGTGGAGGAGACTTTGACGTCCTTTCTATTCTTGAGGGATATTTACTATATATAGAATGTAAAACCAGTCCTCCTAACAATGTAAGATTAAGGGAAATTTGGGAGTTTCTTCGAAGAAGGGAGGAATTAAAACCTAAGATTACTATACTTTTTATTGATACTACTCTTAAAATTGAGAGAAATATAACGGAGAATGTGAAATATCTTCTTGATAAGAGATTTGCTAAAGACAAAAATAATGTACTTTTAAAATTAAAAGAAGGGATATATGCGTTTGATAAAAGTTTATATATAATGCAAAGTAAGGGTGAGATGGTTAAAAATTTTCAATTAGTTTTTAGAGATTTTTTGAATGGATAAGCAGGAAAGATTATTTAAAGAGGATAATAGTTATGAACCCCTCTCTTTTAGGATGAGACCAAGAACTCTTGAGGAGTTCCTTGGGGCAGAGGATATTATTGGAGAAAAATCTTTTTTGAGGAAAGCTATTAATAAAGGGTATCTTCCATCTCTCATCATTTATGGCCCTCCTGGATCTGGAAAAACTACTTTATCAATACTTTTGGCAAAGGCTATAAATGCTGAATTTATAGAACTTAATGCTGCTATTGTGGGGGTACAGGAGTTAAAGGAAGCTTTGCAGAAAGCAAAAAGAAATCTTGAACTTTATAATAAAAGAACAGTACTTTTCCTTGACGAAATACATCATTTTAATAAGCTTCAACAAGATGTGCTTCTTCCTTTTGTAGAAAGGGGAATAATGATTCTTATAGGGGCAACTACAGAAAATCCCTTTTTTAGCCTAAATACTACTTTACTATCAAGGTGTAGATTAGTAGAATTGAAGCCTCTTTCTAAGGAAAACATTGAGAGAATTATAAAGAGGGCTTTAGAAGATAAGGAGAGGGGACTTGGAGAGAGGGATTTAGAGATTAACGAGGATGCTATGGAAGAAATTGTTAGATTTGCAAATGGTGATGCGAGAATAGCTTTAAATACTTTAGAACTTGCTTCTTTTATGGTCGCTCCTTCTGAAAATGGAAAACTAATTATTACTCGGAACATAGTAAAGGAAGTTATTGGAAAAAGGATTTTTAGGTATGATCAAAGGGGAGATGAACATTATCATACTATTTCTGCCTTTATAAAAAGTATAAGAGGATCCGATCCTGATGCTGCTCTATATTATCTTGCAAAGATGCTCCTTTCAGGAGAAGATCCAAGATTTATAGCAAGAAGGTTAATTATACACGCAGCTGAAGATATAGGCATGGCTGATCCTTTTGCTCTTGTTATCGCTCAATCAGCTTATTATGCTGTGGATGTGGTAGGTATGCCTGAAGCAAGAATACCTCTTGCAGAGGCAACGGTATATTTAGCAACTGCCCCTAAGAGTAACAGTATCATTATAGGAATTGATAAGGCCATGAGATATATTGAAGAACATGGCATATCAGTAATTCCAGAACATTTAAGGGGCAATTCTCCTAAATATATTTATCCTCATGATTATCCAGATCATTTTGTAAAACAGAAGTATCTTCCAGAAGATATAGGGGAAATTTTTTATAGTCCTTCAGATCAAGGCAAGGAAAAAATGATAAGAGAAAGGTTAGAGAATTTATGGAAAGAAAGATACAAAAAGTAATTCTTTTAATTTTGATTTTTTTTCTTTTGTGGTTAGGAGGGTGTGGAGAGGATAGAAAAATAGAAAAAGGAGAGGAGATAAATAAAGGTGAAGTTGTAAGGGAAAAATTATCTTTAAATCTTGATACAAAGATTGCAGAAGACATTATAAAGGTATATGAGAAGGAAATAGATAAGTACCTTGTTGAAGATAAAAATGAAGAGTTTAGAGATTATGTGTTAGGGTATAAAGTTTACTCTATTTATTATAAAAACTCAATGATTAAATATTTTCTCTTGCCAACCTTAAAGTCTGAAAATTTAATTATTAGAAAGGTTAAAAGTTCCGATAAGTTAGTTGAAAAATATCAAGTTTATAAAAAATACTCCCTTCCTTCTGGAGAGACAAAGGATGTTAAAATATTGAATCTTTATTTCCCCATTAGTAGAATAAGTGGAGTTCTTCCTAAAATCGCTTTCGTAGTAGATGATGTAGTAGAAGACAACTATTGGGTTCATGAACTTTTAAGTTTTCCGTACACCCTTAATATATCTATAATTCCTACAAGAAAAGCTGAAAAAGTAGCAGAAAAAATTTTTGAGCGAGGTTGGGAGATTATGATGCACCTTCCAATGGAGTCTATAACTTATCCAAAAGATGCGAAATATTTAGTAGCAGAAGCGATAATGGTTGGGATGAATGAGGATGAAATTGATAATATAGTGAGGACCCATCTTAAGAGATTTGGGAATATTAAGGTTTCTTGGGTTAATAATCATATGGGATCAAAGGTTACAAAGGACCCTGAAACTATGGAAAAAGTAATAAATGTTTTTAAAAAGTATAATTTAGCTTTTCTTGACAGTAAAACCATTTTAGGTAGTGTAGCGTATAAGATGGCAAATAGCTCAGGGATTCCTTCTCTTGAAAATATGTTATTTATTGATCATGAGAACGATGAGAATAAGATAAGACTAAGATTTTTAAAAGCAATTAATATGGCAAAGAGTAAGGGATGGGGAGTATTTATTTTGCACCTCAGACCTAAGACAATCAAGGTACTCAAAGAACTTGAAAAGGAGGGATTTTTTGCTGACGTAGATTTGGTAAAGATTAGTGATTTATACGAAGCAATAAATGAGCATTCATTGGATTTACCTTTAAAGAATTAGTATAAATGTTCCCACTAAATAAGTCTTTATAAATTCCGTTTAGATTAAAAATTTCCTCCTTATGGTTTGGGTTTATTAATACCAGTATAGATTCCTCTTCATCCTCTTTAATGAACGAGACTAGATTTGATAATATGGGAATAAATCTTCCTTTATAAAGAGAGGGATGTTTTTTTCTAATGTTGATCAATTTCTTGTAAAATTCTATAAGCTCTTTATCTTGTTTACCCTCATCCCAAGGTATAGGAAGTCTTGTGTACTCATGTAGGGTTTTATTTCCTTCTATTATGTCTCTAAATTGGTTACAACCCATTTCTTGACCATTATAAACTATAGGAATGGGGTTTAAAGAGAATTGAAAGATAGAGGCTAATTTAAGTAAGTTTTTGTCTTTAGCAACCCATAAAAATCTATTTGAGTCATGATTCTCGAGGAAAGAAAGCCTCTTAAACTTGTCTCCGTAGAATTTGTTTTCTAAGTCAATTATTCTTAAAAACTCCTTAGGTTCCCAACTTTTACCTATGAAGAAATCTCTAATGATTTTGAAAAGATAAAAATCTAAAGTCCCATCAAATTTATCTATGTATTTTTTTGTTTCTTTTGGAGTTTCAACAATCTCTCCAAAATAAAAAGTATCTGGAAACTCCGACTTCATCCTGTAATAGAAGATAGTCCAGAAGTTAATATCAGGTCCTGTAGCATGATCCATTCTATATCCAGAAATTCCAAATTCCTTTATCCAGTATTTTGCAGCATTTATAATATATTCCATTGCTTCTTTGTTTCTTAGGTTTATCTTTGGCATTGATTTTACTCCAAAAAAGCTTTCGTAATCATCTCCTTTAAATAGAAACCAGTCTCTTAACTTACTATTTTTATTATTTAATGCCTCTTGAAATAATGGATTATTGTGGGACATATGATTAGGAACAAAGTCTAAAATCACCCTAATACCTCTTTTAAAGGCTTCGTTTACAAGCCTCTTTAAATCCTCCTTTGTTCCCCATAAAGGATCAATTTCAAAATAATCTTCGATATCATAGCCATGATAGGAAGTGCTTTTAAATATGGGAGAGATCCATATAACGTTTACTCCAAGATTTTCTATATAATCTAAGTGACTTATTATTCCCTTCAAATTTCCTCCCAATTTCTCTTTGAGATTTTTAGAAAGAATCACCTCTTTGTCATCCTTAGCAAATCTATCAATGAATATGTGATATATAATGCTTTCATCACTCCATTTGGGGGGTTCGTGATTATCTATTGGAAAGTAATATTCATAAAATTTTTTATCTATACTAAATAGCCGAATTTGGTATACGCCTTTTTCTTTTAAAGCAGGTATTTTTATTTTTACGATTTCACTAAAGTTAAAAACACTGTCATTCCATTGAGTCTCTCTGTCATATACATTGAGAGTATATAATTCTTTATCTTCTCTAATAATTTGGACTGAATTAGGATAAAAATTTATTGGACAACTAAAAGTAATTTCTATTTCATCTTCTGGTTTTGGATCTTCAGGGAAAATTTCTTCTAAGTTTACCTCTTCAAGCTTTTTAGCTTCTCTCTCAGCTAAGAACTCTCTATGAGATAGATCTCCAAATATTTTGTCGTCATATATCATCTTTCTACCTCCAATGAATTAACTCGTGTTAATTATTTTATCATAGTTTATCATAGTTTATAATGATTATACAAACATAATCTTAGGAGGGTAATAAAAAATGATTTTGGCATGTGGAGAGGCTCTTATAGACTTCACCCCTATAGAAATAAATAAAGAGGTAGCTTACGTACCTAAGGAAGGTGGATCGCCCTATAATGTGGCAATCACTCTTGGCAGGTTAGGAACACTTTGTGGATTCTTTGGTAAAATTTCCAAGGACTTTTTTGGAGAGATGTTAATTGAAAAATTAAGAAATAACCATGTGGATACATCTTTTGTGTTAAGATCTGAGAAATCAACTACTCTTGCCTTTGTCATTCTAAAGGAGGGAGAACCTCATTTTGTTTTCTATGGCGAAAATACTGCTGATACATCCTTAGAAGAGAAGGATATGCCCTACATAGATCCTGAAAAAATCAAGCTTATTCATTTTGGATCAATTTCCATGATACGAGAACCAGGTTGCTTTGTGTTAGAAAAAATGATGAGTCAAAATCATGGAAAGGTATCAATTTCTTTTGACCCTAATGTAAGATCTAATCTAATAAAAGATAAAGTTAATTACTTAAAAAAATTTGAAACTTGGATTGGATATGTAGATATTTTAAAGGCAAGCATTGCAGATCTTACTTGGCTTTATGAGACAGAGGATACGGATGAGCTTGCTAAATATTTTCTGAGAAGAGGTGTAAAGATCTTTCTTGTAACCTTAGGTAAGGAAGGATCAAAAGGCTATACTAAATTCTTTTCTGCTTTTTCTAAGGGTAAAGAAGTAAAAGTTGCTGATACAGTAGGAGCAGGAGATGCTTTTATGGGAGGATTTTTATATTATTTAAATTCTATTGGGAAACTGAATAAGAATTTTTTAGAAAGTATAACTAAGGAAGAGCTTGAAAATGCCTTGGATTTTTCTAATACGGTCTCGGCGTTAACCTGTACTAAGAAGGGCGCAGAGCCACCATATTTGTCTGAAGTTGAAAATTTTATGCTTAAAAGGTATTATTGAAGGAAAAGTTTTTAAGAAATTTGTGGGTTAAGGAGAGATAGAATATGGATTTAATATTTTTTTTGATATTATTTGCCTTACTTACTATACCCCATGAGTTTGGACATTTTATTTTTGCAAAGGTTTTTGGAGTTAGGGTTTATGAATATGCCGTAGGTTTTGGTCCTAAGATTTTAGAGATAAAGGGAAGGGAAACAAAATTCGTACTAAGACTTATTCCTATTGGTGGATTCGTAAAAATGGCAGGAGTTGATGATATTAATATTCCAGAGGTGGAAAGTGTTCCAGAGGATAGGAAGTTCTATAAAAAGGCACCTTGGCAAAGATTTTTAATTCTTTTTGCTGGTTCTTTTATGAATTTTATTTTTGCGATAATTCTCTTTATGGCTATTTTCCTTATAGGGATTCCTCAGCCTATTCCTGTGGTGGATAAAGTTTTGGAAAACAAACCAGCCAGCGTATCGGGAATCTTGCCAGGAGACAGGATTTTATACATTGATGGAAAAAAGATTGAGGATATTTCTGATGCGGTTAAGTTAATTACCGGATCTATAAAATCTCCAGGAGAAAAAAGAGAGATTGAAATTAAGGTAGAAAGAGATGGAAAAATTGTGAATATCAAAGTCGTACCTGAATGGAGTGAGGAAAGAAAAGGAGGAATAATAGGAATTGTTTTTAAAACTGTTCCTAAGAGATATTCTCTTCCCACTGCTGTTAAGAATGGCTTTTTGATGTTTATAAATGCCTTGATTTTAATATTTTATGTTTTCAAAGCATTGTTTAATGGGGTACAAGGTGTATCTATTGCAGGACCCATTGGAATTGCTAAAATGACAGGAGAGGTTGCTTCTATGGGGTTAATATATTATTTGAACTTTCTTGGTGTTTTGAGTGTACAGCTTGGAGTATTTAATCTACTTCCTATACCTGCTCTTGATGGTGGGAGAATTCTTTTCGTAATAATTGAAAAAATAAGAGGAAAGCCTATAGAAACAAAAAAAGAAGAGATGGTTCATTGGATTGGCTTGCTGATATTGTTGTTTTTAATGATAATTGTGACCTTTTTTGATATACTAAACTTAAGGAAATGAAGAGAAAAATAACAAGAGTTGTAAAGGTTGGTAATATAGAGATAGGTGGTAATAATCCTATAAGGGTTCAGACTATGACTAAGACACCTACGGTGGATGTTAAAGCTACCGTAAGGCAAATAAGGAGACTTGCTAAAAAGGGTTGTGAGATTGTTAGGGTTGGAGTACCTGATAAAGAATCGGCTCTTGCACTGGGAAAGATAAAAAAGGAAAGTCCTATCCCTATTGTAGCTGACATACATTTTGATTACCGTCTTGCTCTGACAGCTTTAGAACAAGGGGTAGATAAGTTAAGACTGAATCCTGGTAACATTAAAAATCCCAAATATGTTTCTATTATTGCCAAAGAGGCAAAGGCTCGGGGGGTGCCTATAAGGGTTGGTAGTAACGCTGGATCCTTGCCTAAGGAAATTCTGGAAAAATATGGTGGACTTACTTCAGAGGCATTAGTAGAAAGTGCTCTTAATGAAGTTAGGCTTTTAGAGGACAATGATTTTACGGATATTGTAATATCTGTAAAAGCCTCCTCTGTACCTTTAACAGTAGAAGCCTATAGGCTTTTATCAGAAAAGGTAGATTATCCTCTGCATATTGGTATAACGGAGGCAGGTACTTTATTTCCTGGAACTATAAGATCGTCGGTGGGCTTGGGCATCCTTCTTTATGAGGGTATAGGTGACACTATAAGGGTCTCTTTGTCTGCTCCTCCTGATAAAGAGGTTGAAGTTGCGTATGAAATTCTTGATAGCCTTGAGCTGAGAAGGAAGGGATTAAGGGTTTTGGCTTGTCCTATGTGTGCTCGGTCGCATTTTCCAGTTCAGGAGGTAGCAAAGGAAATTGAAAAAAGGTTTGGGGATTATCCTTTAAACTTGGTAATTGCTGTGATGGGCTGTGAAGTCAACGGTCCGGGAGAAGCCAAATGGGCTGATATTGGTATTACAGGATCTAAAGAAAGAGTTATAATTTTTAAGAAAGGGAAAATAATCAAAGAGACTAGTTTCGAGAGAATAATTTCCGAATTAGAAGAGGAACTAACTAAGATCAAGGAGGTGAACTCAAATTAGCACTTTAATAGTAGCTGTGTTACTGTTCGTTATAGGTATAGGGATGGGATATTTTGTTAGAAAGTACATAGAAAGCAAAACTGTTCAACTTGCTGAAAAAAGAGCTGAGGAGATAAAAAAGAAAGCTGAGGAAGAGGCTGAGGAGAAGAGAAGAAGAGCTCTTCTTGAGGCAAAAGAAGAGATTTTTAAATTAAGAAGTGAAGCTGAGAGGGAGATAAGAGAGAGAAGAAATGAGCTTATAAATCTTGAGAGAAGGATTCTTCAAAGGGAGGAAAACTTAGAGAGGAAAGAGGAGATTCTTGCTAATAAAGAAAAAGAGATAAATCACAGACTTGAAAATATTAAAAAATTGGAAGAAGAAGCTATAATTGAGCTTCAAAAAGTGGCTCAAATGACCAAGGAAGAGGCTAAGGAAATATTATTAAGGCATGTAGAGGATGAGATTCAAAAAGATATTGCATTAAGGATAAAAGAGGCTGAAGCAAGATATAAAGAAATAGCTGAAGAAAAAGCGAGAGAGATAATAATGGAAGCAATACAAAGATGTGCGGTAGATCATACTGTGGAGTCTACAGTCTCTGTAGTGAGTTTGCCCAGTGAGGAGATGAAGGGAAGAATTATTGGAAGAGAGGGAAGAAATATTAGGACTTTTGAAACCTTAACTGGGGTTGACTTAATTATAGATGATACACCTGAGGCTGTAGTTCTTTCTTCCTTTGATCCTGTGAGAAGAGAAATAGCAAGGATTGCTTTGGAAAGGTTAGTAAAGGATGGTAGAATTCATCCTGCAAGGATCGAAGAAATGGTAAATAAAGCCAAGAAAGAAGTAGAGAATAGAATAAGAGAAGAGGGAGAAAGGGCATTGATAGAGGTTGGTATTCAGAATATTCATCCTGACCTAGTAAGAACCTTAGGAAGACTTTATTATAGAACCAGTTATGGGCAGAATGTTTTACAACATTCTATTGAGGTTGCTAAGATTGCAACAATAATTGCTGCTGAACTTCATATGGATGTAAATCTTGCTAAGAGGGCAGGACTTCTTCATGACATAGGAAAGGCAATTGATTATGAGGTAGAGGGATCTCATGCTGCATTGGGTGCTGAACTTTTAAAGAAATACGGGGAGCATCCTGATGTAGTACATGCTGTGGCAGCTCATCATGAAGAAATTCCATTAATTAAACCATTAGATGTTATAATACAGGTGGCTGATAGTATATCTGCAGTAAGGCCTGGAGCAAGAAGAGAAAGTATTGAGATATATATAAAGCGACTGGAAAAATTAGAGGAAATTGCTATGTCTTTTCCTGGAGTAGAGAAGGCGTACGCTATTCAAGCTGGAAGAGAGGTTAGAGTACTAGTGAGTCCAGAAGAAGTAGATGATCTTACAGCCACAAGGCTTGCTTATCAAATTGCAAAAAAGATTGAAAAAGAGATGGAGTATCCTGGGCAAATTAAAGTTACTGTGATTAGAGAAACAAGAGCTGTAGAGTACGCAAAATAGTTATGAATATACTTTTCTTAGGAGATATAGTGGGAAGGATAGGCAGAAGAGGGGTTGGACTTCTTCTGCCTCAAATAAAGAAAGAGTTCAATATTGACCTTGTAGTTGCAAATATTGAAAATGCTGCCTCAGGGTTTGGTATAACTGAAAGTGTAGTAAAGGAGCTATTTGAATATGGTATTGATGTTTTTACCAGTGGCAACCATATTTGGGATAAAAAGGAAGGTATACCCTTATTGGATATATATGAGAGAATATTAAGGCCAGCTAATTATCCCTTAGGGGTTCCTGGAAGAGGATATTTGGTTTTAACACATATGGACAAAAAAGTGGGTATAATTAATATACAAGGTAGAATATTCATGGAGCCTATTGAAAATCCCTTCTATGTGGTTAAAAATATAGTTGAAGAAATGAAAAAAGATACTAAAATAATAATAGTGGATGTACATGCTGAAGCAACTTCAGAAAAAATAGCTATGGGTTATTTTTTAGATGGAATGGTAACAGCAGTAGTAGGTACACACACACATGTACAGACAGCTGATGAGAGAATTCTACCAGGGGGGACGGGTTATATAACAGACCTGGGGATGTGTGGGGCTTATGATTCGATTTTAGGGGTTGAAAAGGAGGCTGTTCTTAAAAAATTTCTTCTCCAAATACCTCAAAAATTTAATGTACCAGAGAAAGGACTTTTTAAAATGGAAGGGGTGATTATAGAGGTAGAAGAAGAAAGCGGAAAAACAAAAAATATTATAAGATTACAAAGGAGGGGAGAGATTAAATAATTTTAAAAGTCAGCCATGGGAAGAACATATAAAGGAGGTAGGTTTATGGTAGAGGTATTAAAAGTTTCAGCTAAATCTAATCCCAATGCAGTGGCAGGTGCATTAGCTGGTGTAATTCGTGAGAAAGGTCGCGCAGAAATTCAAGTAATAGGGGCTGGAGCTGTAAACCAAGCTGTTAAAGCAATAGCTATCACAAGAGGATATGTAGCTCCAAGTGGTATTGACTTGATTTGTATTCCAGCATTTACTGATGTACAGATTGATGGAGAAGAAAGAACAGCCATCCGTTTCATTGTAGAGCCCCGCTAAATTCTACTGAGTCAGAAAAGAAAGGATCAGGAGGCAGAAGGGAATTTCTCCTTCTGCCTCATAATTTTTTTTATGGTATAATTCACAAGGTATAAATATGTAGAAAGGAGAGGTTAAAAATATGAAGAAAGGAATTCATCCTGAGTTAAAGAAAGCAAAAATTGTTTGTGCGTGTGGCGCGGTTTATGAGACTTTATCTACAAAAGAGTATATGACTGTAGAAATCTGCTCAAAATGTCATCCATTCTTTACAGGCCAAAGAAAGTTCGTAGATACCGAGGGAAGAGTAGAAAGATTTACTAAAAAATATAATTGGGAAATTAAGTAAAATTGAAGGTTAAATTAATTTCTTATACGCCAGAGCCAGAAAAAGTATGTGCTCTGGCAATGCGTCTTTGTCATTATCAAGGAAGTATTGAGGAGTTAGAAGAAAAGCTAACTCCAGAAGAAATTGTTCGTTTGCTTAATAAAGCTAAAAAACTCCAACATATGTCTATATTTGAACACGCCTCTTTTACTTTTTATATCGAAGGAGTTTCAAGGGTGACCACTCACCAATTAGTAAGGCATAGAATTGCTTCTTATTCTCAGCAGAGTCAAAGGTATGTAAAGATAAAGGATGAGTATGTTATTCCTGAAACCATAAAGAAGGAAGAACAAAGGCTAAATGTATACAGAGATCTAATTGAAAGAGCTTTTGATGCATATGAGGAGTTGGTAAAGCTAGGGGTTCCTAAGGAGGATGCAAGGTATCTTTTACCACAAGCTATAGAGTCCAAAATAATAGTTACTATGAATGCAAGAGAATTGATGCACTTTTTCACTTTGAGAACTTGTAATTCTGCTCAATGGGAGATAAGGGAACTTGCATGGAAGATGCTTGAATTGGTGAGAAATGTGGCACCTACAATTTTTTCTGATGCTGGTCCTCCATGTTTTAGAGGTCCATGTCCAGAAGGGAAGACTTGTGTTCCAGAGAGAAGGTGAGAAAAATGGAGATTGTTAGTGGAGCATCGGGATGGATAGAGGTAATATGTGGAGGAATGTACAGTGGCAAGAGTGAAGAATTGATAAGGAGAGTAAGAAGAGCTCAGATAGCTAAGCAGAAGGTTCAGGTTTTTAAACATAGTTTAGATATAAGATATGATAAAGATTATGTAGCTTCTCATACAGGACTAAAGATCGAGGCAATTCCTGTGAGTAGTAGCGCTGATATTGAGAGATTAGTAAAGGATGATACTCAAGTGGTGGCCATAGAAGAAGGACAGTTTTTTGATATGGGGCTTGTAAAGGTTTGTCAGAGACTTGCAGATAGAGGCAAGAGGGTTATTGTGGCTGGGCTTGATCAGGATTTTAGAGGGGAACCTTTTGGTCCAATGCCCTATTTAATGGCGGTAGCAGAGTATGTGGATAAGCTACATGCCATATGTATGAAGTGTGGAAATGTGGCAAGTAGAACTCAAAGAATAATAGATGGTAAACCAGCTTATTATGATGATCCTATAATACTTGTAGGGGCTTTTGAAACTTATGAGGCAAGGTGTAGACATTGCCATGTAGTATTAAGGAGAGAGGAAGATGAAAAATAAGAAAGATTTAGTTGGTGGACAAGCGGTATATGAAGGGGTAATGATGAGGAAAGGAATAGATATAGCAGTTGCTGTGAGAGACCCTGATGGGCAAATTGTGGTCAAAAAGGAAAGGCTTCAGCCTTATTTTAAAAAGTGGACTCAAATTCCCTTTTTAAGAGGGTTAATGATATTGATGGATTCTCTTTTTTGGGGTATTAAGGCATTAAACTACTCAACACAGGTAGCCTTTAAAGAGGATGAAAAGATTGATAGTAATTGGGAGATTGGTTTAGCATTGCTTCTTGGATTTGTCTTTTTTGTAATTCTTTTTATTGTTTTACCTTTATTAGTGGTGAAGCCCATCGAAAAACATATATCATCTCAAATAATTATAAGGCTTCTAGAAGGAATAGTCAGACTTGTCATTTTTGTGTTTTATTTGTTCAGTATAACGAAAATTAAAGAAATCTATAGAGTATTTCAATATCACGGTGCAGAACATAAGACTGTTTTCTGTTATGAGGCGGGAGAGGAGTTGACTGTTGAGAACTGTAGAAAATACTCTCGTTTTCATCCAAGATGTGGTACTTCTTTTTTGCTTGTGGTAATGATTGTAAGTATAGTTATTTTCGCCTTTTTAGGACAGCAAACTTTTTTACTTCGAATTATTTCCCGAATACTATTGATTCCTGTAATTTTTAGCCTATCTTATGAGATAATAAGATTAGGTTCTCAACATACCGATTCATGGTTTTGGAAAATAGTTCTTACTCCCGGATTATGGATGCAGTATTTTACTACGAAAGAGCCTGATGATTCTCAACTTGAGACAGCTATTGTTGCCTTAAAGGAGGTGACAAAGGAGGACTATGCTTCAGAAGTTAGTCATTGATAAATTGGAAGAGATAGAAAAAAGATTTGAAGAGATAGAAGGTCTTCTTGCTAAAGAGGATGTTATCTCTGATTTTAATAAATATCAATCTTTATTAAAGGAAAGAGCAAAGATAGAAGAGATTGTTGACAAATTTAGAGAATATAAGAGGTTACTAAAGGAAAAAGAAGATCTTGAGGAAATGGTTAAAGAGGAACAAGATGAAGATTTGCGTTCTCTTGCAGAGACAGAATTAGAAGATATTCAGGAAAAACTTGAAAAAGTTGAATTTGAGTTGAAAGCCCTTCTTTTACCTAAGGATCCTAACGACGAGAAAAACATCATTATGGAAATAAGAGCAGGAACCGGAGGAGAGGAGGCTGCATTATTTGCTGCTGATCTTTTTAGAATGTATTTGGGATATGCTCAAAAGAAGGGTTGGAAAGTTGAAATTGTAAGCTCTAATCCTACAGGACTGGGTGGTTTTAAAGAAATAATATTTATAGTAGAAGGAAAAGGAGCATATAGTAGATTAAAATTTGAGAGTGGAGTACATAGGGTTCAAAGAGTACCAATAACGGAGTCAAGCGGGAGAATTCATACCTCTACTGCTACAGTAGCTGTACTTCCTGAAATGGAAGAGATAGAGGTTGAGATTGATCCCAAAGATCTGAGGATAGAAACCTTTAGATCTGGTGGGGCTGGTGGTCAGCACGTTAATAAGACTGAGTCAGGTGTAAGAATTACCCATATTCCTTCGGGTATTGTAGTTCAATGTCAAGATGAGAGATCACAGCATCAAAATAGGGAGAAGGCAATGAAGGTTTTGAGGGCAAGACTTTATGAATATTATCAAAGGGAAAAAGAAAATGAGATAGCTTCTCAGAGAAGACAGCAGGTTGGAACAGGGGAGAGAAGTGAAAAAATTAGAACTTATAATTTTCCACAAAGAAGAGTTACAGATCATAGAATAAATTACTCCTCTTTCCAGTTAGAAGAAGTTTTATCAGGAGAATTAGATGAGTTTATTGATAGGTTGATTCTTGCTGAGAAAGAAGAGCAAATTAAGAAACTCTTTGAAGAAGTTGGCGCAACCTCTTAGAGAAGTTCTTGTATGGTTGAATAATAAGATTAAAGAAATTAATCCTGAATCAGCATGGTTAGAAGCTGAGTTATTAGTAGCTTTTGTATTAAATAAGGATAGAGCCTTTATATATACTATTGATTTTTTAACTGACGAAGAAGTAGAAAAGCTTAAGAAGCTTTTAGATTTAAGAAAGAAGGGAATTCCTTTAAATTATATAATTGAAAAGAAACAGTTTTATGACATTGAACTTTTTGTTGAAAGAGGAGTCCTTATTCCAAGAAGTGAAACGGAGATACTAATTGAGGTGGCAAAGGATACTATTTTAAAAGAAGGATATAAGAAGATAGTAGAGATAGGAGTTGGTAGTGGAAATATTTCTATAACCCTTGCTAAGGAGTTTAAGGATATTAAAATATACGCTTGTGATATTTCTCCAGAAGCAATAAAAGTGGCAAGATTTAATGCTAAAAAGCATAAAGTCTCAGATAAAATTGAATTCTTTTTTGGTTTCCTTCTTTATCCAATGGTTCATAGAAACGTTGATTTTGAACTCATAATTAGTAATCCTCCTTATATAGCCTCTTGGGAATTTCCTTTTTTACAAAAAGAGGTCAAGAAAGAACCCTGGAAGGCTCTTTATGGAGGCTGGGACGGATGTGAGTTTTATAGGAAACTTTTTACTCTTTTGAAAAAAAGAGGTAAAAACTTTACTGCTATTTTAGAGATATCTCCTTATATATATCATAAAGTTTTAAACATTCTCAAAAATTTTTTTGATAGTGTAATAATAGAATCTTTTAGAGATTACTTAGGACATGAGAGGGTTATAAAAGTTATATGGCATTAATATATAAGGTGGATAAAGAAAATCCAGATATAGAGGTGTTAAAAAAAGCTGCTCAGGTACTTGAGAAAGGAGGTCTTGTAGCTTTTCCTACAGAAACAGTCTATGGACTTGGAGCAGACGCTCTGAATCCAGAGGCGGTTAAGAAAATTTTTATAGCAAAAGGAAGACCTCCAGATAATCCTATTATTGTTCATGTGGGTAAAAAGGAGCAAGTTTATAGTCTTACTGAGAATGTTCCTTCTATAGCGGAGAAGCTTATGGAGGAATTTTGGCCTGGTCCTTTAACACTCATATTTTATAAATCTAATCTTGTAGATGATGTTGTTACTGCTGGAAGCCCTAAGGTTGGTATAAGACAACCTATGAATAAAGTAGCTCTTAAGCTTCTTGAAGTTTTTGGTAAACCTATTGCAGCTCCTTCAGCTAATGTTTCTGGAAGACCAAGCCCTACAAAAGCTGAACATGTCATTGAGGATTTAGAGGATAAAATTGACATAATTATTGATGGGGGTGATGTGAATTTTGGAGTTGAGTCTACTGTACTCGACATAACTACTGATACTCCTATTATTTACAGGCCAGGAGCATGTCCCAAAGAAGAAATTGAAAGAGTAATTGGTAAAAAAGTGATGGTTTGGAATAAAGAGAAATCAAAAGAAGATGTTCCATCTCCTGGTTTGAAGTATAGACATTATGCTCCAAAAGTTCCCTTGTATATTGTTGAAGAGTTTAATGAAATATGGCAAAATAAAATAAATGACTGGTTAAAGGAAGGAAAAAAAGTGGGTGTTTTGGTCTCTAAGGAGAACGAAAACCTTTATTCTGATAAGATCAAGAAATATGTTATAGGAAGTAGAAAAAATTTGACAGAGATTGCTTTAAATTTATTTTTTTATTTACGTAAATTAGAGAAAGAAGTAGATATAATAATTTCTGAGTCTTTTCCTGAAGAAGGACTTGGACTTGCAGTAATGGATAGATTAAGAAGAGCTGCAGGGGAAAAATAGGCATGAAGATTGTATTTGTATGTACTGGAAATACCTGTAGAAGTCCTATGGCAGAATATCTATTTAAAGATATAATGGAAAAAATGAATGTTTACAATATAGAAGTAACCTCTGCAGGTATTTTTGCTTTTGAAGGTAGAGAGCCTTCTCAGTTTTCGGTAAAGGTGATGTTGGAGAAAGGTATAGATATTTCTTCTCACAGATCTAAAAGATTAACTATTGACTTGGTTAAAGAAGCATCGATAGTCTACACCATGACTAAGGATCAGTTATTTATTTTGAAAGAGATGTATCCTAATTTTAAAACTAAAATTTTGACTCTTGGGGAAGAGGATATTGAGGATCCTTTTGGCTTAGATATTGAAAAATATAGAGAGGTTCGTGATAAGATAGAAAAAGAAATAATAAAAATTATTGAAAATTTAAAAGAGAGGGTAGAGATATGAAGATTGCTATAGGAGCAGATCATGCAGGCTATATGTTAAAAGAGGAGTTAAAACGTTGGCTTGAGGAGTGGAATATATCTTACCATGATTTTGGAACTTATTCTCCTGAAAGGGTAGATTATCCAGATTATGGAATCATTGTTGCGAGAGCAGTAGCAAAAGGTGGTTTTGAAAAGGGGATTTTGATTTGTGGGACAGGAATAGGTATGAGTATTGTGGCAAACAAAGTGAAAGGAATAAGAGCTGCATTATGTAGAGATCCTTATGAGGCAAAATTAAGTAGAGAGCATAATGATGCCAATATACTAACTTTAGGAGGTAGAATTCTTGGTTTTGACTTGGCAAAGGAGATAGTAAGAGTATGGTTAAATACTGAGTTTACTGGAGGCAGACATAAGGTAAGGATAGATAAAATCTCAATGATTGAGGAGGATGAGCTGTGAGGTATTTACCAGAGGTTGATCCTGAAATTTATGAGGCTATTAAAAGCGAGGAGTACAGGGAAGAGTATCATTTAGAACTTATTGCTTCTGAAAATTTTGTGAGTAGGGCGGTCTTAGAGGCTCAGGGTTCGGTTTTGACTAATAAATATGCTGAGGGATACCCTGGAAAAAGGTATTATGGTGGATGTCTCTATGTGGATAAAGTAGAAGATATAGCAAGAGAGAGGGTAAAAGCTATATATGGAGCTGAACATGCTAATGTCCAACCTCACTCTGGTAGTCAAGCTAATATGGCTGTTTATTTTGTAGTTCTCAATCCTGGGGATAGAGTCTTAGGAATGAATTTAGCTCATGGAGGGCACTTAACTCATGGAAGTCCTGTTAATTTTTCTGGAAAGTTATATAATTTTTATTTCTATGGAGTAGATAAAAATACAGAAATGATAAATTACGATTCGGTTTGGAATTTAGCTAAAGAACTGAAGCCTAAGTTGATAGTAGCTGGTGCAAGTGCTTATCCTAGGATTATAGATTTTGAAAAATTTGCTCAAATAGCAGAAGATGTGGGAGCATATTTCATGGTAGATATGGCTCATATAGCTGGACTTGTTGCTGCAGGACTACATCCTTCTCCTGTTCCATACGCACATTTCGTTACAAGCACCACTCATAAAACCTTGAGGGGTCCAAGAGGTGGATTTATTCTGTGTAAAAAGGAATTTGCTAAGGAAATTGATAAGGCTGTATTTCCGGGTATTCAAGGTGGACCTTTGATGCATGTAATAGCTGCTAAGGCTGTGGCTTTTAAAGAGGCAATGAGTCCTGAATTTAAGGAATATCAAAAGCAGATAGTTTTAAATGCGAAGGCTATGGCGGAGGAACTTATAAAACTTGGATATAGGCTTGTTAGTGGAGGAACAGATAATCATTTAATGTTAGTGGACCTTAGAGATAAGGGAATAACTGGAAAAGAAGCAGAAAAGGCTCTTGAGGAGGCAGGTATTACGGTAAATAAAAATGCTATTCCTTTTGATCCTCAACCTCCTACAATAACCAGTGGGATTAGAATAGGAACTCCTGCTTTAACTACTCGGGGTATGAAGGAAGACGAGATGAGGTATATAGCGAGATTGATTCATGAGGTTCTCTCTAACTTTAAGGATGAGAGGGTGAAAGAGAAGGTTAAAAAAGAGGTAGAAGAACTTTGTAAGCAATTTCCAATTTATAGAAAGGAGAATTAAAAATGGTTATAGTGGTAGATCATCCATTAGTACAACACAAATTAACAAAACTAAGAGATAAAAGTACAGAACCTAAGGAATTCAGAGAACTTCTTTCTGAGATCTCAAGCCTTATGTTATATGAGGTTACAAGAAATTTACCCACAAAAGAGGTGGAAGTTGAAACTCCATTAGGTATAGCAAAAGGTAAAGTTCTTAATAATAAGGATTTGGCTATAGTTCCAATTTTAAGGGCTGGTCTTGTCATGGCCGAAGGTATGTTGCGGATTCTTCCCTCGGCAAAAGTAGGTCATATTGGTCTCTATAGAGATCCTAATACTCTTAAACCTGTTCAATACTATACAAAACTTCCAGAGGATATAGATAAAAGAGAAGTTGTAGTCGTAGATCCCATGCTTGCAACGGGTGGTTCTGCCATTGCAGCTATTTCAATTTTAAAGACAAAGGGAGTTAAAAACATTAAGTTTGTTTGTATTATAAGTGCTCCTGAGGGGATAGAGGCTTTGAAAAATAGTCATCCTGATGTGGATATATATACTGCTGCTATAGATGAAAAATTAAATGATCATGGATATATAATACCGGGGTTAGGCGATGCAGGAGATAGACTTTTTGGCACAAAATAATATGGTAGGTGATTTACATGTGAGAAAAGATAAGTTTGTTATTGAAGGAGGACATAAACTTAGAGGAGAGTTAGAGATATGGGGAAGTAAAAATGCTTCTCTTCCTATAATGGCTGCTTCTGTACTGAATTCGGGAGATCTAATCTTGGATAATGTTCCTCCAGTTAAAGATAACATTACTATGGCAGAGATTTTAAAGGTTTTAGGTATGGAAGTAGAGTTCTTAGAGGGTGATAAAGTACATATAAAAGGAGAACCTAAGGGATATAGAGCTCCCTATGAGCTAGTCTCTAAAATGAGGGCATCTTTTGAATTGATGGGACCTCTGCTTGCTCGTTTTGGCGAGGCTGAGATTCCTTATCCTGGTGGATGTAGAATAGGTTTAAGGCCTGTAGATCTACATATTAAGGGTTTTGAGAGTTTGGGTGCGGAAGTTACTGTGGAAAAGGGATATGTGTGTGCAAGAGCTAAAAAGGGTTTAAAAGGCACAAAAATTCATTTAGACAAGCCCAGTGTAGGTGCTACAAGAAATATAATGATGGCTGCAATTATGGCGGAAGGTGAGACGGTTATCGAGAATGCTGCCTGTGAACCTGAGGTTGTGGATTTGGGAAATTTTTTGAAGATGATGGGAGCAGAAATTGAGGGTTTAGGCACATCTACTATTTATATAAAGGGAAAGAAAGATTTAAAACCTGTAGATTACTATAAAGTTATACCCGATAGAATTGCTGCGGGAACCTTTATTATTGCTGGTGTAATGTTAGGAAAAGATTTGATTATAAAAAATGTCGAACCGGAGCATCTACAAAGCTTATTTATAAAATTAAAAGAAGCAGGAGTGGAAAGTTTTCAAATCAAGGATAAGGAAGTAAGAGTTAAAGCAGCAAAGAATTGGAAGGGTATAGAGGTGACTACTATGCCATATCCCGGCTTTCCTACTGATTTGCAACCTCAAATGATGGTATTTTTAAGTCTTGCTCAAGGAAGTAGTTTAATTGTAGAGACAGTGTTTGAGAATAGATTTCTTCATGTAGGAGAATTATTGCGTCTTGGCGCCAAGATAAGCATAGATGGTAGAACAGCTTTAATTCAAGGTGTAGAGAAGCTTAAAGGTGCACCTGTGGAGGTTACTGATTTGAGGGCTGGCGCTGCTCTTGTTCTTGCTGGTTTGGTAGCGGAAGGAACTACAGAGGTATTAGATGTGGGAGAACACATTGATAGAGGTTATGTGGCTTTAGAAGATAAGTTATCAAATTTGGGTGCTAAGATCAAAAGGGTTTATTATGAAGAAGCTAATTAAAGGTTTTCTAATTCTTTTTCTTGTGATTTTTTCCATAGTAATACTTTTGGCTCTCACTTCTCCTTGGTGGGCAAAGTCCTTAGTTTCTTATATCCTAGAAAAGAATTTCGGAAAATATGCTAAAGCGGAAGATGTAAAATATATTTTCCCAAATAAAGTGGAAATATCTACTTTGGAAGTAGCAAATTTTGCTACTTTTTCTAATGTAAGTATTTCTCTTCAAAATCCTTTAAAACTTTCTCCCATTAATATTGAACTTACTAAGCCTAAAATGATTATTATTCATAATGAAAAGGGAGAATGGACTTTTCCTCAGATACCTGGGATTGATACTTCAAAGTCTAATAATGCAAATAATATTAGTATAGAAATAAAGGCAAAGATTAAGGACGGGATAGTAGTTGTTAGGGACTTAAAGATTGAAAAAGATATAGAAGTCCAAAAAGTAAACGGTAATTTGTATTGGAAGAATCAAATGATTACCTATAGTGTGTCTACTTCTATTAATAATCAAGAGATAAAAAGTTATGGTACTTATGACTTTTCAAAAGAGGAGGGTAATCTAACCTTTGAATTTAAAAATGCCTTAGCAGATGTATGGGCGGGAGTGTTTTTACCCAATATATTTTATATTGAGAAGGGTTACTTTACGGGCTGGATCAATACCAAGAGAGATAAGAATGACTGGGTTGTATCTGGAGAGATTAATGCTTTTAATGTGGAAGGTAGAATTGCTTCTCTTACTCCTAAATTTGTAAATGTGAGTACAAAAGTTAAGATTGATGGGGAAAATATAAATATTCTTGATGGGAGAGGAAATCTTTGGGATGCGGATATAAAGTTCTTAGGCAAAGCTACTCCTAAACCTGAAATGAACATAAGTTTTGAGAGTCTAAATTTGGAGAAAATAGACAAAGAATTTTTTAAAGGTAGCATTAATTTGAGGGGAAAGGCAAAGGGGGAATTTTCTATTTCCGAATCTTGGGAAAATGCTATTATAAAGGGTTATATTATTGCGGAAAAAGGGTCTATTTATAATTTTGACTTTAATAATATAAAGATAGATATAGATTCTAAATTGCCTTTAGTAAATGCAAAAATTTTAGGAGATCTTGATCTTGGTAATTTAAATGGAAAAATTTCCTTTGATCTAAAGAGTACTCTTATCAATTTAAATCTCGAGGCTAATAATGTTAAGATAGAGAAAATAGCAGAGATTTTTAATCTTCCTAAGATGGAGGGAAAAGGAGACGTTACTATAGAAGCTAAGAAGGATAAAAAATGGAAAATTTCAGTGAGTGGTATTATTGAGAATGGTAAACTTGGAGATTATTCTGCTGAGAGCATAGAATTTAATTTTGAAAATGAAGATATAGATTTTAATTTGCCCTTTGGTGATAGTTTTTTTTTCCAAAAAGGTTAAAGGTTGAGATTTTAGGTTTTTCTTACAAAGACTTAAAGGCTAAAGGGAATTTTGTTTTTTCTAAACCTTCTACAGCCTCTAATATATATAATCTCAATGGTAAGATTATTTCTAATTTAGGTATATTGTGGATCTACGGTAAGTATGATCTGAAAAAAAATTATGGGGATATATCCTTAATTTCCTCAAACTTTAATCTAAAGGATATTAAGTCTTTGTTAGGACTAAATATACCAGAGATAAATAGTAGTACTTATTTCAGAGGAAAAATTACAGGGGATATTTTTCACTCTCCCAATTATACTTTGAGTTTTTATTTTAAAGATATTAAGGTAAATAGTTTTAATGTTGATAGGATAACTATTCATCTAAAAGGGAAAGACATAAATAACTTAGACCTTTCAGTAAGTGGAAAATATGGAGAAAACATCTTATGGGGTAAAGGAAAGTTCAATTTTAGTGGTTTTAGATTTGATGTTAAAGGGAGAATTAATTGGCAGGATCAAATTAGGATTAGCCCTTATTTTAGCTTGAATGGTGATGCTTCCTCGTGGAACTTGGAAATATATCTTAAAAATTCAAGTCTAAAATATAATAGTTACTCGTTTAATATTTCAGATTTTAATGTAAAAACTGGAAGCGATGGGAATTTGGACGGGTATGTCTTTTTTGTTGAAGGGGATCGCTTCATGTATATTAGTATTGGAGGGAGTTGGGAGAAGTGGAGTTTAACTTTTTGGGGAGAGAATATTGAGGTATTAGGTGAAAAAATAAAATTGATAAAGTTAAATTTAGATAATAATCTTTCTGGGTGTTTTGATGCTAAGATTAGAGACTATTTCGTAAAGGGTAATTTAGACATATCTTTGGAAAATAGGACTATTATTATTAAAGACTTGTATTTTAATGAGTATTATTTGGGGGATATGAGATTGGCACTAGAAAATAATTTTATAAAAGTTGAGGGAAATATTTTTCAGGGTTCTATTAAAGGATACTATGAGTTAGGAAAAAGGGGAGAGATTAATTTTTCAGAATTAAAATTTAGTAATTTAAGCCTTTCAGGAGGAATTGGTATTGAAAAAGATTATTTTGTGTTTGTAATCCCTCAGTTGAGTGCAAATAGTTTAGTTTTTGAAAACATTAAAGGAAGAGTGGATTTTAAAGAGCCTAATCATATAAAGAATTTTTCTTTGGAGATTCCTTCTTACATTAAAATATATGGAGATATTTTTTTAGAAAATGACTCTGTTAATTCTCTCTTACATATAGGATTAGGAGAAAAAGAAATTGGTTTGTTAAATCTTATAGGAAATTTTAGCAAATTTGATTTTTCGGGTAATATATTTGGTGGGAGCCTCAAGGGATATTATGAAATTGACAAAAATACCGCTGTTTTTAATGTTGAAAATTTGGATTTATCTAATATTGATAATAATCTTGACGGTAGGATTGAGATTCTTTCTGGAGCCTTTAAGGAGGGAGGTTTATCTTTTGAAGGAAATATTCCTAAAATAAATCTTAAGGGAAATAGTATTGACAATGTTTCTTTTAGGGGTATTTATAAGGAAAATTTGAATTTTAGTTTTAATGCTTCTTATTCTGTTTTTGATTTTTCTATTCGTGGAGCTTTTGATTTTAAAGATGAAAACAAGTTCACTTTATTTATAAAGCCAAAGAATAGTGTATTTTCTGGATCTCTTGTCAAAGTTCTCACTTTAAGTTTTAGTGGAGATGTGGATAAAGAGTTTAAAAAAATAAGACTTGTTTTGAGTAAAGAAAGTAATGAGTTTTTTAAGTCTGGTATTATGACGATAAATATCCCTGAGGGGCTTATTATAGGGAATGCATTACTAAAGGATAATGGAGAGATAGGATGTAATTTAAGTCTTTATGGAGATGGGACAATAAATTTGAAGAAAATTTCTCTTTCTGTTCTTGAAATTTTAAATATTCCTAAGTTTGAAGGTTTAATTTATGGAGATTTAAAGCTTGAGAAATGGAACATAATTGAAGCGAATCTTCGTGCAGAAGAAGTTGAAATTAAAAATTTTCCTAAAAAAGTTGGCTTGTCTTTGAATATAAAAAAGCTTGAGAATAAATATTTGTTGGACGGAAATATCTCTAAACTTTCAGAAAAACCAGCAGAGTTTAGTGGAAGTTCTGATTTAAAAGCTTTTGATTTACAGGTAAAATTCTTAGATCTAAAATTTTTAGAAGATCTTGTTAGTAAAGATTTGATTGAAGAAGGTAATCTAGGGGATGGAAAGGCAGTATTAAATATAAATGGGGATTTTAATGAATTGACTATTTATAGTGACATAACCTGGAATAATCCTTTAGTGTTCAAGTATATTAAAGATAGAGTTTACGGTGGAAATTTTTCTCTTAACTATAGAAATGGTGAGCTAAAATTGAAGGACTTTGAGATTAGGACTTTCTCTAACAGGATGAAAATTTATGGTATAATTTTCCCTTCATTTAATATTTATGGTAACTTTAATAATATTTGTTTATCTATTCCTGGTTTAGCTAATGGTTATGTGGACGGAGATCTCCAATTGATTAAAGAAAAAGATATATATATTGCGAGGGGAATTATTAAAATTAATAACTCTCATATCTATCTCCTTAAGAATGTGAAGATGAATTTTAAAAGTACAAAGATGAATTTTCCTTTAAAATTAGACGTAAAAATAGAGATAGGAGATAATGTAGTATTTTCTGAGCCTAATCTTATTTATATATCTCTTTTGGGAAGTGTCTCTGTAAAGGGTGATATCAATACTCCTATTCTTGATGGTAAAATAGATTTTATGAATGGGAATTTGAATGTTCTTGGAAATGACTTTTTGGTAGATAGTGGATATATTAAGTTTCCGGGTTTAAGACTTAATGAAAATATATGGGAGATATCTGCTTCAAGAATAATTCAGGGTTATAATGTGATTTTAAAAGGTATAAGCTTTATGGGAAATTCTTCCTTTGTTTTTAGTTCTGAACCTCCTCTTTCTTTGAGGGAAATATTGTTTTTACTTTTAGGACAGAAGAACATTCCTATTGCAAGAGAAGAAAGTTGGACATTGTCAACGATTCTTGAAAGTATTCCTCAAAGTGTAGAGGGTGTGGTAAGCTCTGCTTTTAGTAGCTATATCCTTTCTCCTTTGTTAGGAGAACTTGAAAAAGCACTAAATGTAGATAGGATAAAAGTTGATTATATATTAGAAGGATTAATTCCTAAGTGGAAAAGTGTCTCCTTTGAAAAGTCTTTACTTAGTAATTTAAGTTTAAGTATAGTTTATTATTGGGAAGGAGATAAATTATGGAGTACTGAGTTAACATATAGATTTAATGAAAATCTTTACTTCAAAATCTATACCTCTCCTAAAACAGAGTTCTCATTTAGTTTTGAATATAGTACTCAATTTTAAAAAAGGAAGGTGATGGGATTGGATAAAAGATTTATCTTTATTCTTGTCTTAATATTTGCTTTAGTCTGTGCTACTTTTGCCCAGAGCGAGTATAGAATTGCGGACATTATAATAAAAGGGAATCAAAAGATTTCTAGTCAAGAAATATTAAAAATAGCAGGTATTAATAAGGGGATGAATATAAGGGATGAGCAAATTGATAAAGTAAAAGAAAAACTTGATAGTTCTACCTATTTTATTTCTGTGGTGATAAACAAGATTTCTGGAAAAGATGGAATAATCCTTGAGATAAATGTAGTAGAATCTCCTTTTCTCATTTTTATTAGTGGGGTTTCTTTTCAAGGGTTGCAAAAGATTAGTATTAAAGATCTACAAAACCTTATAATTTTACCTACTATTGGGTGGGTCACTGATGAATTGGTTTGGGAACAAAGAAGAAGATTCATGTCCACGGGATATTTCTCAAAGGTAGATGTTAAAGAGGTGAAATCAGACGGGAGTATAATAGTTGTTTTTACCTTTCAAGAAAATCCTATTTTGGAAAGGATAGAAATTAAGGGAATACAAAGCCTAAAAAGGGAAGATGTATTGTCTATGATTGGAATTTCAGAGGGAATTTTAATATCAGAAGATGATTTAATGGCTAAAAGAGATGTTCTTTTAAAATCAAACATATTTTCAAAGGTGGAATTTAACATAGATAAGAAAGATAATAAGCTTTGCCTAATAATTGATTTAGAGGAGAATCCTCTTATTTCAAGAGTTATCTTAGAGGGTAATAACAAGTCTAGCATAAAAGATATTCAGAATATCCTTTTCATATCAGGAGATGTTTCGGAAAATTCAATTCTTTTAAAAGATAAGGTTTATTATTCTGAAGATCTGATGGGTTTATGGAAAAATAAATTGCTAGACTCAGGGTATTTTAAGGGGGTTGAAATTACTTCTAAGAGAAACGATAAGATTGTGGAGGTCAAAATTGTAGTTACAGAAAATCCATGGGTTGTTTCAGTAGATGTTAAAGGATTAATAAATGCTAAAAAAGATAAAGTTATGGAGATAATTTCAAAAAGGGGTAGGGGATTTTTGAGTGACAAATATTTAAATAATTTAAAAGGAAAACTGCTAGATACAGGTTGGTTTTCTTCTGTGGATGTGAAGATTATTATAACTCCTAATAATTATGCATATCTTACCTTCATAGTTAACGAGTATCCTATTTTAAAAAGTATTGAATATTCAGGTTTGAAACTTCTTTCTCAGGAAGAAATTAAGAAATATTCTATATTGAAAGAGGGAGATTTTGTTTCTGATGATAAGGTAGAAGAACAAATCACAAAATTTGAAGGTGTAGGATACTTTTCCAAAGTAAAGGTGGAGAAGAACATAGAAAACGATAAAATATCTCTTAATTTTATCTTTACTGAGAATCCAGAGATTAAAAAAATTGTCTTCGATGGACTTTTAGGTATATCAGAAAGGGAGATTAAGCAGATTCTACTAAATAGAGAAGGACAACCCTTTAATCAGATATTTTTAGATAAAGATGTACAGAATATTTTGGCTTTATTACAAAACAAGGGATATGTTTTTGCCTCTATTGAAAATGTCATTTTCAATGAGAAGGGAGAGTTAATTTTCTATTTTAAAGATTATAAGGTAGAGGATATTCAAGTGGAAATTATACCTCCTACTGAAACTTCTTCTCTAAGTTTTCTTGCCATATTCAGAAGACCTACGGATAAAAATGTGATAAGTAGAGAGATATCACTATCTGTTGGGGAATCTGTTAACATAGAAAAGATAAAAGCTGATCTTCAGAGAATATATAATGTGGGGATATTTGAAGATGTTTCGGTAAGGTTCGACAGAGGAAGCACAGAAGATAAGGTTAAAGTGGTATATGTGGCGAAGGAAAAACTTTCAGGATCTTTTAACTTTGGTGGTGGATATGCTACTGATGTGGGGCTATACGGGTTTGTGGAATATAAAGAAGGAAATTTATTTGGAAAGGCTCAACAGCTGAGTTTACAGCTTTCTCTAACTTCTTCAGCTAAGATTAACTATCAATTAAGCTTCAAAGATCCATGGTTTTTAGGTGGAAGAAATGCTTTTCAACTGGATCTTTATGACAGGAAGGTAACGGTCACTGATGCTACAATATCCTCCACTTCTACTTTGGAAAAAGCAGGAGGAGCTTTCTCTTTCTCCTATCCTCTTGAGAATTTCTGGAGTATAAGCCTGGGTTTTAAGTATGAAAATATTATTCCCATAGAGTCAGCTACTATGACTTCTTCTACTACTGTGGCAAGCTTTAATGTGGGAATATGGAGAGATACTCGAGATTTCTATGTAAATCCTACGCAGGGCTCAAGGCAGTATCTTAATATTGAATTTGCAGGGGGAGGAAGCGAATCTAATTTTACAAAATACAATGCAGACTTTCAATGGCATATTCCCTTAACAAACAGGGAAGATTTGATTTCTATTTCAAAACAGAAGGAAAGGCAAGTTTTGTCTTTGAGAATAGGTTTTGGTTTTGAGGAGGGTAATTTCCCATCCACAGAACTTTTTATCCTTGGTGGTGCGGGAAGCATAAGAGGATTTTCAGACAATATTTTTAAGGGAGATACTTATGTCCTTCTTAATGTACAATATAGAATTCCATTAGGGAATAATCTATATGGTGTATTATTTGTGGATTCTGGAAATGCTTGGTATAGACAAGATTTGAGTTCTTTCTCCGATATTAAATTATACACAGGTATTGGTTTTGGATTAAGGTATGATACTCTTATCATACCTATAAGATTTGACTTTGGATATAACTTTGGAAATGATCCCTCAGATCCTAATACAAAATGGAGGGTGCATTTTAGTTTTGGTGATATTTTTTAAAAAGGAATGGAGGGGTATAAATTGAGAAAGATCATTGCTTTTCTAATAGTTAGCATAATACTTTTGGGTGTAATGTATGGAGAAGAAAATTATCTTATTCAGGGAATAGTGTTTGATGGAGTGAAAAATGTTCCATATGACATCTTACAAAATACTCTTAATATAAAGGTTTTTAGCTCTTATTCTAAGGACTACATTGAGAGAGAAGTACAAAAACTTAAAAATACTGGTTATTTTAGAGCTTTAACCTATGAGCTTGTTAAGAGAGATGTGGGATATGAATTAGTGATTCATGTAGAAGAATTGCCTGTTATATCTAAGATTATATTTCCTGATACTAAACTTATTCCTATTGAAGAAATTAAAGGTATTCTTTATAGTAAGGAACGGGGATTTTTTAGTGAAGAAAAGGCTAAAGAAGATTGTGATAAAATTGAAAAATATTATATTAAAAAAGGCTTTGTTTTAGCCCAAAGTCCTGAATATTCTTTCAAAGATAACATACTGACCTTTAACTGGAAAGAGCTTCCTCCTATAGGAAGAATTGAGATAAAGGCAAAGGGTTATTGGGAAGAACCTCTAATAAGGAATTTTCTTAAATTAAGAATTGGTGAGTATTTAGATATGAGGAAGATTGAAGAATTAAATGATTTTTTCTATAAGAAGAATATAAAAATTAAGGTTGAACCTGAGTGGAAAATTGAAGATGAGAATACTGTTCTTTATCTTAACGTGGTGTACTTATCTCCCCGAGAGGTCTCCCTCTCTTATAACTACAATAAATCTATTGATCTAAAAATGGGCTACTTTTTAGGAAGCATTGGCTATCTTGAGACATCACTATCTTCTGACCTTCAAGGGAATTTAGATTATGGAATTAATTTACAAAGTTATTATTTTGATTTAGACATAAATAATAAGGGCTACAGTATTGCCTTAAAAAGATTGATGTCAAAAACAAATAACATAGAAGCTGAATTAGGCTATAAAGGGAGCTTTGTTTTAAATGATAAGGCTTTGTTTATCTATTTTACTCAAGATTTAACAAAGACTTATAAAGGGATACCTGAATCTGGAAGGTATATAAGGTTAGGCTTAGATTTTCATGGGGGTGGATCTTCTTATAACTTCTCTATTTTATCTTTTGAGGGTAAGTACTATTTAAGCTTAGGTGAGGGTTTAGATAGGAAGATAATTGGAGTTGAAGGTGAAATAGGGTACTCCTTTGGTGATTTACCAGATGGCGGATATTTAGGAGTAAGGCTTTTATATATAATGCCTTTGGAATATCATACATATTTGAGTTTAAAGATTGGAGGTGATAGCAATTTTAGCAGTTTGAGTTCTTTTTCTGAGTTAAACTTTAACATCTTAGGTGGTTTTTGTTGGTATAGCATAAACGAACCTGTAGAGTATCTTATGAATTTAGAAAGTGATTTTGTGAGGGTTTTAAATTTAAAGCTTGAAACAAAAATAAAATTTTAGGAGGCGTATAAGAAATGAAAAAGTATGGAATTTTAGCTTTAGTTCTATTAGTTTCTGTAGCTTTTATTTTTGTGGGTCTGAAAATAGTAGGGGCTCAAACTCCACAACCCAAAATAGCCTATATTGATGAAGATAAGCTTCTTAGGAACTATCCACCCTTTATGAGTGCTTATAATAAATATCAGCAAGAATATCAGGATAGATTAAATAAGATATCAGAGGCACAAAAGGCAGGAAAATCTCAGGATGAGATTAAGAAGCTATCAGACCAATATGATAAAGAGTTAGAACCTTATAAGCAAGCAGTACAAAAGGTTTTGGAGAATTTAAGAAAAACCTTAGATGGAATTTTTGCTGATCTTTCTAAGAAGGAAGGATACATAGCAGTTTTGACTAAATCAGTGCAGGGACAAGATATAGTTATATGGGGTGGGGTAGATATTACTGATAAAGTTATAAAAATACTTTCAGGTAGTAAGTAATTATGAGAATTAAATGGTTTTTAATTTCAATTTTGGCTTTAATTTTCACTTTTAATGTTATATCTTCTACTCAAACATTGAATGTTGGTGTTTTGGATTATTCTAAGGTCTTTCTGGAGTATAAAGAAACTAAAACTGTCCAGAATGAGATAAAGAAAAGGCAAGAGTTAATTCAAAAAATGGTTGAAGACTACAAAAAGAAGGGGATGAATGACAAACAGATTAATGAGTTAAGAGCTAAGGAGGAGAAAAAGTTAGGCGATTTTGTGGAAGAGGCAAGGATAAGGATAAGGGAAAGGATTTATAAAGAAGTTGAGAAAGTAGCAAAAGCTAAGAATTTGTCGGTAGTTTTGGAGAAAAGAATAAAAATTTGGGGTGGTATTGATATTACAACGGAGGTCTTAAATAATTTGAATAAATAAGGTGGAGGATATGCTTTTAAGTGAAATTGCTAAGATTATTGAGGGAGAGTTGATTGGCGAGGATATGGATATAGAGAAGGTAGCAGAATGGGAGATTGCTACTGAAAAAGATCTTATCTTTGTTTTTAACAGTAAGGATATAGATAAGATTGAAGGCAAAACAAAGGCAAGGTCTCTTGTGATTCCCTTGGATGGAAAATCTAATAAGACTCATATAAAGGTGGAGAATCCAAGACTTGCTATGGCAAAGCTTTTGAAATTTTTTGACTTTAGAATTTATCCATCAGGGGTTCATGACACTGCCATTTTAGGAAAAAATGTAGAATTGGGCGAGGACATAGGTATAGGTGCTTATGTGGTTGTAGGAAACAATGTAAAGATAGGTAAAGGTACAAAGATTTTTCCAGGAGTTGTGATAGGAAATAACATAGAGATTGGAGAAAACTGTATAATATATCCTCGGGTCACTATTTATGATCATGTGATAGTTGGAAATAATGTGATAATCCATTCGGGATGCAGTATTGGGGTAGATGGGTTTGGTTATGTCTGGAATGGAAAGGAGCATTTCAAAATTACTCACATAGGAAAGGTAGTTATTGAAGATAATGTAGAGATAGGTGGAAATACCGTTATTGAAAGAGCTACCTTGGGAGAAACTAAGATAGGAAAGGGCACGAAGATAGGATCTTTAATAATGATAGGTCATAATGTAAAAATTGGTGAAAATTGTGTAATAGTAAGTCAGAGTGGAATTGCAGGAAGTAGTGAACTTGGTAATAATGTGGTAATGGCTGGACAAAGTGGGGTTTCTGACCATGTAAGGGTGGGCAATAATGTGGTAATCTTGGCAAAGAGTGGAGTTACAAAGGATATTCCAGATAATATGGTGGTTTCAGGATTTCCTGCAAGACCTCATAGGGAAGAGATGAAAATTCAAGCCATTTTGAAGAAACTTCCAGATTTATGGGAAGAGATAAAGAAGCTGAAAAAAACTTAAGAAGACAGGCAACAATAGATAAACCTTTTACCGTTGAGGGAAAGGGACTCCATACGGGAGGTATTTCCAAGGTAACCTTTGTGCCTGCTCCTTCTGATACAGGAATAGTTTTTATAAAGGAAGGAGTGAGGATTCCTGCTCTTTATAACTATGTCTCGGATACAAAAAGAAGAGTGATTTTAAAAAATAAGGATAAATCAGTATCTACTGTGGAACACTTACTTTCTGCTATTTATGCTTTAGGAATTTCAAATCTTTTTATTTATATAGAAGGAGAAGAAATTCCAATTTTAGATGGAAGTGCTCTTAAGTGGTGCGAGCTTTTAGAAAGTGCTGGAATTAAAATACAGGATACGAGAAGAAGGACCTTCTATTTAAAGGAAAATCTTGTAGTAAGAAGTAATAATTCTCTTTTACTTCTTTTTCCATCAAATAGATTTGAGGTTTTATGTGTCATATCTTTTCCTAAATCGTTTATTAAATGGCAAAGATTTTATTTAGAGTCTTTAGATAAATATTTTACTGAGATTGCGCCTGCGAGGACCTTTGGATTTTATTACGAGGTAAAAGATTTAATTGAAAAAGGATTAATATCAGGTGCAGATTTAGAGAGTGCTCTATTAATTGGTGAAGAATGGTATGTAAATTCGCCAAGATTTTGGGACGAACCTGTAAGGCATAAGATTTTAGATATTATTGGAGATTTTTCTCTATTGGGAATAGATTTGAAAATGAAAATTATCTCCATAGGTTCAGGTCATTCTCTACATGTAAAGGCTCTTGAGATTTTGACTGATAAAATAGAGGGAGGGAAGGGACTTTGAGAGAAATTGACATATTAAGTATTTTACCCCATAGATTTCCATTTTTATTTGTAGATAAAGTTATAGAATACAAAGAGGGAGAAAGTCTAAAGGCTGTAAAGAATGTCTCTTATAATGATTACTTTTTTATAGGACATTTTCCTCAAAGACCTGTTATGCCAGGGGTTTTGATGGTAGAGGCTTTAGCACAGGCAAGTGGGCTTTTACTTTATCTTACTTACGGTGAGGGCAAAGATCCAAATAGTTTTATGGCCTATCTTGCTGGCATTAATAATTTTAAATTTAGGAGAAATGTATTTCCCGGAGATGTTTTAATCCTTGAAGTTAAGATTAAGCAGACCTTAAGAAACATTTACAAATTAGATACAAAAGCTTTTGTAGATGATAAATTAGTGGCTGAAGGGGAAATTACTATAGCCTTGGGAGGCTAAGTATGAACTCCATAATTAGTGAAAAGGCGGAAATAGGTGAAAAAGTTGAAATAGGTCCCTTTTGTGTTATAGAGGATGGAGTTAAAATAGGGAATAACACAAAGATTGAGAGTTTTGTTCACATAAAAAAGGGAACTATAATAGGGGAGAATTGTCATATACATTCTGGATGCATTTTGGGAGATATTCCTCAAGATTTAGGTTTTAAAAATGAAGAAAGTTTCCTGATTATTGGTAATAATGTGGTTATAAGGGAAAATTGTGTGTTCCATCGTGCTACAGGAGAAGGTAATGCTACTGTGATCGGCGATGGTTGTTATTTAATGGCATATGTTCATGTGGCTCATAATGTTAGGATAGGGAACAATGTAATAATAGCTAATGGTACGCAAATTGCAGGATATGTAGAGGTAGAAGATAAAGCTTTTATAAGTGGACTTGTTGGAATTCATCAGTTTGTGAGGATTGGAAGGTATGCTATGATAGGGGCCTCTACAAAGCTTGTTAGGGATGTGCCTCCTTACTCCCTCTGTGATGGGAATCCTGCAAGAGTATATGGTATAAATGTTGTGGGATTAAAAAGAAATAATTTTTCTCCTGAAAAAATAAGAATAATAAGATCGCTATTTCATTTAATATACGATAAAAGTATTCCTTTTGAGGAAAGGCTGAAGTTATTGAGAGATAAAGAAGAGGAAGAAGCAAAGATCTTATATGAATTTATTACAAACTCAAAGCGTGGTATAACTGACGCTTCTTGGAGGAGTGAAGAATGAAAATATTTTTATCTGTCCTTGAAGTTTCAGCAGATGTTCATGGATCAAAATTGATTAATGCGCTAAAGAATAAAAAAAAGGATATATATTTTTATGGGCTTGGTGGAGAGAGAATGAAAGAAGAAGGAATGGAGGTAATGTATGATGTAACCCAATATAGTACTGTGGGGTTTATTGAACCCATTCCTTATATACCAAAGCTTTTGTTGGTGCAGGAGAAGGTTAAAAAGATAATAAAAGAAACAAAGCCTGATTTAATAATTTTCATTGATGCTCAAGGTTTTAATTTACCTCTTGCTAAATATGCTAAAAAATTAGGTATTCAAACAATTTATTATTTTGCCCCCCAATATTGGCTTTGGGGAAACCAAGAAAAAGCAAGAGAAGTTTTAGACACTGTTTCCTATGTTGTTGCTACTTTTCCTCAGGAGTATAATCTGTATAAGAAGTTTGGAGATAATGTAGTCTATTTTGGTCATCCTCTTGTCGATTATTTACTACCATATGAAAATCTTGAAAAGGAAAATGATCTCATTGGACTCTTTCCGGGAAGCAGAATTCAAGAAATTAAAAATTTGGTTCCTTTGTTTTTAGAAATCTCTAATAGATTAAAAGAGGAAGGCTATAGGTTTGTGATGCCCATTGCTTCAGAAAAGTTTTCTGGGATGATCTTTAGATATATAAGAGGGAAAAATCATATAGAATTGGTCTCAGGCAGAGAAAGTCAAAAATATTTAAAACTTTCCTCCTTAAGTCTTGTAGCTTCTGGAACTGTAACCTTAGAGGCGGCTATTTTAAAGACTCCCGTTATGGTCTTTTATAAAATATCCTCTATAACCTATAACATTGCTAAAAGACTTGTACATTATTCCTTTATAGCATTACCTAACATAATCCTTAACCAAATGATTTACCCCGAGTTTGTTCAAAAAATTGATATAAAGGAGGTAATGGATAGTATAAATAGAATTTTAAAAGATGAAGATTATAAAAGAAACTTAGAGAATAAGCTTAGAGAATTGGAATTCAAATTAGGAGAGCCCGGAGTTTTGGAAAGGATTTCAAAATTTATTTTAGAAATAATATGAGCAAGATTTATTTTTTAGTAAACGGTCCAGGAGAGATTTCAGGATGGTTGTATCCCCTGATTAGATGGATTAAGGAATTTAAACCATCATGGGCTGAAAGCTTCTCTTTTAATTCTATTATTGTTCCTTGCCAATTTGCGTCAGGTGAGGAGGAAAAAGTACTAAGATCTTGGAATTTTTTTAAAGAAATTATTCCTTCCAATAAATATTGGGATTTGTTTAAAGATAGGGTAAAGGATGAAAATTCAGTCCTTTTCCACATAGGGGGAGACCTGTATTTTAATTTTATCCTTTCTAAAAGATGGAATAGCATTCCTATAGCCTACGTGGAAAAATATTTTTGGATAGAAAAATTTTACAAAAAAGTTTATACCTTGAGAGATATAAAGCTCAAAAACTCTATATTTGTGGGAGACTTAAGATTTGATTTCTTGCCTAAGGATGCCTTTGCTGATAATAATAAAATTGCTTTATTTCCAGGAAGCAGAAGCTATGTTTTAAGGTTTTTTATTCCTTTTTATTTAGCTTTGGTTAAAGAATTGGTAAAAGATTTTCCAGATCTCAATTTTACTTTTTTTATCTCCCCTTTTGTTGATGAAAGGATAGTAAAGGATACTTTGAAAAAATTGCAAACCCTTATTAAAGAACTTCCCATAAATTTTGAAACTCTTGACGATATGAATAAATTGAAAGGATTTTTAATGGCAATAACTTTACCTGGAACCAATACCCTTCAGCTTGCTTACATGAAGATACCTATGATGATAATTCTTCCTTTGCATAAGCCTGATTTTATACCCTTGGAGGGATTAGCAAATTTTTTAAAGGGAAATCTAAGGGAAAAATTAATTGAGTTTTATTTGCGGAAAAATCCTTATCTTGCCTTGCCCAACCAAATATACCCTGGGATTGTTCCTGAGATTGTAGGAAAATTTCAGTTTAGGGAGGTCCTTAATTATATAAAGGAGATCTTATATAATAGAGAGAAATTAAAGAAAATCAATAAGATAATGGAGGAAAAATTTAATAAAGACTATTTGACTTCTGAACTTATATGGAAAGATTTATATTATGAGATACTTAGCAAGATTACTTAAATTACTAAAACCATATGCTGGCTATTTTATAATAGGTCTTCTTTGTATTCTAATTGGCAATGGAGCTCAACTTTATGCTCCTAAATTTTTAGGAGAGTTATTAGATCAACTTTCCAAGGTAAAAGATCTTTCTACCCTTAATAGACTCTCATTAATAATCATATTTCTTCTTTTCTTAAGAAGCCTTTTTTTGTATGGACAGATCTATGTTTTTTCCTTTATAGGGCATAGAATTGTTGCAGACTTGAGGGAAAAGCTTTTTTCTAAAATTCAATATTTATCCTTAGATTACTTAAATCGATGGAATAGTGGAGATTTGATTGCTAGAACTCTACAAGATACTCAGTTGATTCAAACCTCTTTTCTTTCGGGAATTGCTGATCTTTTTTATGCTATTGTGCTTCTTTTTGGCATTTTAATAATTGTAATTTCTACCGATTGGCAGCTTGCTCTTGCTACTTTTCTAGTTATACCTCTTTTTGTTTTTTCCATATCAGGAATAGGAAAAGAGATTCAAAAATGGTCTCTTTCAGTTCAGCGAAAGATTGCAGATCTTACTAGGATAATACAAGAGAGCATTAAAGGGGCAAGAGTGGTTAGGGTATTTTCTCAAGAAGAAACGGAGATAAAAAAGTTTAGAGAAGAAAATGAAAAGAACTTTTTTAGAAATTTAAAAATAGCAAGACTTACTGCAATCCAAATTCCCCTTTCTAGTTTTCTAACTGCTTTAGCTTTAGTTTTTATTTTATGGCTTGGAACAAGAAAAATAGCAAAAGGAGAAATGACTCTTGGGTCTTTTGTTGCCTTTTTGACCTATGTGGGAATGGCTATTGATCCCACTCAAACAATTCTAAGGGTTTTAGCAGGTTTAAGACAAGCTTACGCTGCTCTTGAGAGAATTTTTGAGATACTGGAAATGGGAAGAGAAGTTGTGGAGATAAAAAATCCCATAATTCTTCCTCCTATAAAGGGTTTTGTAGAGTTTGATAATGTCTCCTTCACTTATGATGGAGTTAATTGGGTATTAAAAAATATAAATCTAAAAGTAAAGGCTGGAGAGAAAATAGCTATTGTGGGAAGTAGCGGTGCAGGTAAAACTTCTTTAGTGAATTTAATACCACGTTTTATTGATCCCACAGAGGGAGTAGTGAGAATTGATGGATATGATATTAAAAGGGTTAGTCTTAGATCTTTAAGGTCACAAATTGGTTTTGTACCTCAGGAAACAATTATCTTTCATGGTACTGTGAAGGATAATATAAGTTATGGTAATCCTTATGTTTCTTTTGAGGAAATTGTGGAGGCAGCAAAAATGGCAAGAGCTCATGATTTTATAATGAAATTACCTCAAGGATACGATACTGTAATTGGAGAAGGAGGAGTTAATCTTTCTGGTGGACAGGCTCAGAGAATAGCTATAGCAAGAACTATTCTTTTAAAGCCAAAACTTATTATTCTTGATGAAGCCACATCTGCTCTTGATTCAGAATCGGAGGCTTTTGTTCAGGAGGCTCTCGATGAACTTATGAAAGGTAAAACTGCTTTTATTGTTGCCCATAGACTTTCCACTATAAAGAGAGCTGATAGAATTGTGGTGCTGGAAAATGGGGAGATAGTGGAAGAAGGCACTCACAATGAGCTGTTGAAATTGGGCGGGGTTTATTTAAGAATAATAAAATGGCAGATAGAGGAGAGTAAGTAAGAAGATGAGTAAAGTAAAAGTGGGAGTTGTAGGAGTAGGTTATTTAGGACAACATCATGTGAGAATATTTAATGAAATTCCTGACGTAGAACTTGTAGGCATTTGTGATATAAATCTTAAAAGGGCAAAAGAAATAGCATCCATTTATAATGTACCTTTTGTAACTGATGATTATAGGGATTTACTTAATAGAGTTGAAGCTGTAAGTATTGTTACTCCAACTACCTCCCATTTTCAAATAGCAAAAGATTTTCTTGAGAAGGGAATTCATACTTTTATTGAAAAGCCTGTAACTCATAGTTTAAGGGAAGCAGAAATACTTTTAGATATTGCCAGTGGGAAGGATTTAGTATTACAAGTAGGACATATTGAGAGGTTTAATCCAGCAATACAGGAGTTAAAAAAATATGTGAAAGATCCTTTCTATATTGAGGCAAGAAGAATGGGACCCTTTGATGGTAGATCAACAGATGTAGGTGTTGTAATGGATCTCATGATACATGATCTAGATATTCTTTTCTATGTTCTTGGAAAAAACAGAAGGATTCTTGAAATTAGTGGAATAGGTTATTCTATTTATACCCCCTATGAGGACTTTGCTACGGTGAATATTCTTTTTGAGGGAGAAATTTTAGTGAACCTTATAGCAAGTAAGGTTTCACCTAAAAAGTTAAGAAAACTTGATATTCATGAAAAAAATGGTGATCAAATAATTGTGGATTATATTGAGCAGAGCATATCTGTAGTTCATGGAGGAGCAAGACATATTGAGTCAGCTTTGGAGTCGCCAGTTTTAGAAAGAGAAGAGCCTCTGAGATTAGAGCTTACGCATTTTGTTAAGTGTATTATAGAAGGGAAGGATCCTGAAGTGACTCTTGAGGATGGAAAATTAGCATTGGCTCTTGCTACAGAAATATTAAAGGAGTTGAAGATTATTGATCTTAAAGCATAAATTGATTATTTTTATATTATTTTTTTTAATTCTAATTAATTTGGCATATTTACAAGATCTTAACTCATTAGTGGAGTATTATGAATTAAAACACAGGGAAAATCCAAAGGACCCTGATAATATTTTTAATTTACTTGTACTATATGGTGCTTTGGGAAATTTAGGTAAATTTTATGATTACTACAATCTTTTGAATAAAATTGACCCTAATTATTTAAAAGAAAAAGCAAAGGAAAATGTTAAAGAGAACACAAATAATGTTTTTGACTTATATAAAACTGCTTTTTCTTATTATTTTTTGGGTGAAATAGAAAAGTCAATTTATTATTTCCATAAGCTAAACTCTTTAAAGCCTAATGATGATTGGGTGATAAGCTATCTTGCATATTTATATTACTTAAAAGAGGATTATTCAAAGGTAGAAAGCTTAATTAACAGAGGTTTTGAAATAAATGAAGATAACGAAGCTCTTCATGCCTTAAGGTGCGCTTTGTATTTGAAAAAAGGTAATTATTTCTTAGCCTTAAAGGAGTACTTTATTACTATGAATTATTGTTCAGAGAAAGGGATACAAAAATATATGGGAGATATTAAG